>Ga0256827_10001000_pt1 | contig 17935 bp, 15 predicted proteins | sample CV84metaG_FD_185977 | JGI IMG/M metagenome (GOLD analysis project Ga0256827, IMG submission 185977) | Hydrothermal vent microbial communities from East Pacific Rise, Pacific Ocean - CV84 | ecosystem: Environmental > Aquatic > Marine > Hydrothermal vents | place: Pacific Ocean: East Pacific Rise... | reverse complement strand
ATGATTGAAGCACAGGTAATCTATACACTAGTTATTGCTCTTATTGCTCTTTACGCTAACCCATTCCTTGGATAGGTTTTAGTTTAAAGACTAGATAAGTTTAGGGTGGTATAATGCCACTCTAATTCCTCATATAGGTTTCGATAAGCCTTTAAGTTATCAAAATGCACCAGTGGTGGAACGGTAGACACGCGGGCTTGAGGGGCTCGTGCCTTAGGGCGTGGAAGTTCAAATCTTCTCTGGTGCACCACTTATTTTTTATTTTCCAAAAAACTTTTTATCTTTTGTCGGCTAAATCCAACCCTACATGTATCAAATTGTATTAATGTTGGTGCATTAAAATGCACCTTATAGCTCCTCCATCCAAATCTGCATATCGGCATCACTTGGCATTCTCCAGTCGGCTCTTGGGCTTAGTGAAATACTTCCTACTTTTGGACCATCTGGGATACAAGAGCGTTTGAACTGCTGGGTAAAGAAACGCCATAGGAATTTTTTGAGCCACTTCTTTATCTCTTTTTCACTATAGTTATCAAAAGCTTGATTGGCTAAAAATAGAATTTTTGTTGGTTTTGCACCATATTTTATAAAATGATATAGAAAGAAATCATGTAATTCATAAGGTCCAACGATAGATTCTGTCTCTTGTACAATTTTATCTTCTTTATGTGGTAGTAGTTCAGGGCTTATTGGTGTATCTAGAATGTCATCAATAATATGTGCAATATTTCTATTCTTTTTAAAATATTCTATTACATATTTTATAAGTGTTTTTGGTATACCTGAATTTAGAGCATACATACTCATATGATCACCATTGTAGGTTGACCAGCCAAGAGCAATTTCGCTTAGATCTCCTGTTCCTATTACCAATCCACCTTCTCTGTTAGCTGTATTCATTAAAATAGAAGTTCTTGCTCTTGCTTGAACATTTTCATATGTTACAGAGTGGTCATCTAAATCATGTCCTATTGCTTCAAATTCTGTTAGAGCTAGTTTTGTAATATCAACTGTTCTAAGAGTAACTTCTAATGCTTTACAAAGCTCTACGGCATTATTTTTGGTTCGGCTGGTTGTTCCAAATCCAGGCATTGTAATTGCTATAATATCTTTGTAATCCCAATGCATTAATTGAAAGGCTTTATGGGTAGAGAGTAGGGCTAGGGTAGAGTCTAATCCACCAGAGATACCAATAATTGCTTTTTTAATTTTAGCATGACTCATACGTTTAATAAGTGCATGAGCCTGAATATTAACAATCTCTTTGCAACGATGGTTCTTCTCTTGATAGATAGATGGAACAAATGGATGAGGATTGATAAATGATTTTATCTGTTTAATTGTTGGTAACTGATTTAGGTAAACTACTCTATGTGGAGTTGTAATCTCATCACTATAACTTGATTCGCTAATGCGTTGCCAGTTCATTCGTTGTAAATCTACTTCGGCAGTGATTATATTGGAGTTCATATCAAATCGTTGATTTTGGATAAGTGTTGAACCATATTGAGCAATAATAGAGTGTCCTCCAAATACAGTATCTGTTGTTGATTCTCCAACACCTGTTGAACTATAAACATATGCACCCATACATCTTGCACTTTGTGTTCTTACTAACTCTTCACGATATTCAGCTTTTCCAATAAGTTCATTACTTGCACTTAGGTTAAAGATAAGATTTGCACCATTTATGCTCATTTGATTAGATGGGGGAGTAACTGCCCATAAATCTTCACATATCTCTACTCCAAAAATCATCTCTTTATTATCCGAGAATAGTAAATCAACACCAAAAGGAACTTCTTGTCCTAATATATTTGTTGTTTCATTAATTATATTCTTTCCTGATACAAATTGACGTTTTTCATAAAATTCTTTTTTATTTGGTATGTAACTTTTAGGGATAGCACCTAAAATTTCTCCATTTTGAATAACAACAGCTATATTATAGAGTCTATTTTGATGTAGTAGCACAATGCCTAAAATAGCGATAGTTGAGATATTTTTACTCATCTTTAAAATAGATTGTAGTGCATTATTCTGTTTTTCTAAAAGTATTTGACTAAAGAAAAGATCTGAGGCGGTATATCCTGTGAGTGTTAACTCTGGAAAAAGAACTACTGAAACATTTTGACGATAGGCTTGATTCAGTAGAGGTAGTATAGCTATAGCATTATTCATTGGGTTTGCTACAGTGGTTTGATTAACAGCAGAGGCTACTCTGTAAAATCCATGCATGGTTATTCCTTTTTAGGGATAGTATTAAAAGAGTAATATTTTAGCTAAAAAAGAGATTATTAAGACTATTTAAGATAAAAAACTTTATTTAAATATTTTATTTTTTTGGGAGATAGAACATGAATCCTATCCCATAAAAGTTTGGTGTAGATTTTTCCTTTATCTACAGTATATTTTCCTTTTTTAGGAAATGACTGTCCCCATGACTGTTTTTTCTTTAGAATATCTAATAGATTTGATGACTTAAGCTCTGAACTTGTAAGTCTATCTGTTCTGTTGGTATAAAGATAGTGATACTGACCACTTTTTGTTAAAATTAAGAAGTGGTATGAGTCCCCAGTTCTGTCACTTCTGTAAACTTTATCATAAATTGGTTGTGGTCCATTCACTCCTGATGCACTTAATATACTGCTAGATAAGAGTATAGTAAAGCTGAACATCTTTAGAATTTTTATTAGTGTTTTCATAACCAAAGTATAGCACAGAATTTTCTTAAAAGGAGCTAGGTATTAAAAAAAAAATCAATTACTTTACTTAAGCTGTTTTTTATAGTTAAGAGTTATTCGACATTATCAACTTAATTCCTCTCTTTGAATACAAAAGAACATAATAGAACTATTTTAGCTCTGGTGATGGTGCTCCAAAATAGAAACCTTGAGAGTAATCTGCTCCTAGATCTTTAACAATTTTATAAATCTCTTCATCTGAAACATACTCTGTAATCGTTTTTCTACCTAGTTTTTTAGAAAATGAGATAATTGCTTCGGTAATGATTCGAGCATTTTTATCTGAACCTATATTTTTAATAAGACTACCATCTATCTTAATAAAGTCTGCATCAATACCTATAATATGTTCAAAATTAGCATAACCTGAACCAAAATCATCAATAGCAATTTTAACACCATGTCTTTTTATCCGTTTTATAAAGTCATTAATTATCTTGTAGTCGTTAACCTCTTCTGACTCTGTAATTTCAAAAATTACATTATGGCTATTTGTAAAATTCTCAAGTTTTTCACAGATATATGAGGTAATCTCTTTTGATAAAATATCATCAATTGTTAAATTTATTGAGAACTCATAATCTAAATTTTCAAATGTTTTAAAAGCTTTATCTATAATGATTTTAGTAATTTGTGGATATAGTTTGGCTTTTTGTGATATTTCTAAAAAGCTTAATGTTGATACAGGGTGTCCCTCTTGATCTAACATTCTAACTAGTGTCTCATACTTTACTATTTTTTCAGTTTTATTATCTAGTATTGGTTGGTAGTAAGTTACAACTCTATCTTCATCAATTGCCTCTTTAATTTTTTTAATCCATTCAATATTTTGTGCATAGTTTTCACTTTTACTCATACTGTGGTCAAAAACCATAAATTTTTTATGCTCTTGTTGAGCCTTTTTTCTAGCAATATTGGAGTACAAAATAAGTTTTTGGTAGTTATCGTGTGCATAGTAACTAGCTACTCCTCCTGTAACAGATATAGAGATTCTATTTTGGTTCTCTACATTAATGTTTGAAATCTCTATCTCTATATCTTCGATAATCTTTTCAAAGAAGATTTGAAAATTTTTATTTGATAGTGAACCCTCTTGAAAGAGTAAAATAAATTGATCTGCTTGAAGTTTATATAGCTTAAACTGCTTCTGTTCTTTTAATTTTTGTAATTTATCAGCTAAATTTAGAAGAACTTCATCTCCTATGGCAGAACCATAAAAGTCATTAAATCCAGAAAAGTCATCAATATTTAGATAGAGTATAATTGGTTTTACAGCAGTTTTTAAATCTGTAATAAGCTGATTTCTATTTGGTAAGCCTGTTAATAAATCGGTACGCTGTTTTTTAATCTCCTCTTTACTCTTCTCTAATTCAGTAATATCATGTCTCACTCCTACATATTCAATAATATTATTGTCACTATCTAAAATAGGTAAAACTGTAGCGTTTACAATATATGAACTTCCATCTTTATTTTGGTTTTTAATTGTCCCCTTCCATATCTTCTTTGCTTGAAGTTGTTTCCACATCTCTTCAAAAACTTTTGCATCCATATCTGGATGGCGAATAATATTATGGGCACTACCTATAAGCTCTTCTTTTGTATATCCTGAAACTGTGCAGAACATCTCATTTACATAGGTAATAATTCCTTTTTTATCTGTTTTAGAAACAATACTAGATGTATCAATAGCTGTCTTATATCCATCTAAAAAAGAGATATTCTCTGTTAATTTCTCACTCATGGTATTAAAGGCTAAAAGAGCATCTCCTATCTCATCTTTTTTACCAACATCTAGTTTAATTGTTGTTGTTCCTGATGAGATCATCTCTGAGGCTGTCTGAAGTTTTTTTAGATTTTTTGTGATTGAAAGATAGAAAGCAATAAAAATATAGAAAGCAATAAATAAAATAACTAAGAATACAAGAAGAAGAGAGATTAGATTTTCTGTTAAATTACTCTGTAACTCTTTAATAGTTGTTTTATATGTGTAGCTATATCTCTGGTAGAGTGTATTTTGTCTCTCTATTGATTCAGTAGTTTTATTTTTAAAAGCTTCGCTATTAAAACCGTTGACGGTATTATTAATAATTTTTTCATCAATAATATCAAGAAGAATTTCAATGGTATAGCTTACTGCTGTACTTTGATTTTGTAGTATAGGGTAGTTGCTGAGTTGGCTTAATAATTTGTTCTCTTTTAGACTCATCTTTAGTGCTTTTAAATTGGTAGAGATAGAGAATAAACTTCTCTGCTCTTTAACTGAAAGGCTCTCTTTATCAAAAAGTGTACTTGATGTGTCTTCTAGCTGTTTAGATAGCTCATAGAGACGTAAAAGTTTCTCTTGTAGCATATCAGCTAGATAGTTAACTCTTAAGTCTTTAGAAGTTCTAAATGTTGTTTTTTCAGAAATTTCTAGGATGGTTTGAATTAATTTTTCAATAATAATGGCATGTGTTTGAAAATTATTCTTATTAAATAGTTCAGCATCCAGTTTATTTATTTCTAAGATGTTAAATAGAGAGATTGCTGTATTAAAATTTTTATTAGAAGATAGTATATTCAGCTGTTTACTATCAAAGTTCATAATATCAGGTTTCTGTTTATTATAAAACTTATCCTCTTTTTCAATAATTTCCTCTTTTAAACTTTCATCTCCATCTAAAAATTTTTTTGTAAGAGAACGATGCTCTTGAACTGTCTTAATAAAGTTATTGATAATCTCTATATATTCTAAACCAATTAGTTGATTATTATATATATGACTCTTATCAATATAGTTTGAAAAGATAGTCCGTGAAGGAAAAAGTAGAAGAATAAAGAGTATTGAAATTGAGATAATAATCTTTGCTTTAAATGAGAGTTTACTCATTATATAAAGTGCTGGAGATAAAAATAGTTGAAATGCCATTTCGCACCTTTTTTTAACCATATTATAACATAAAAAATAATAAAAATTAATATTTTATTTTTAAAATATAATTTTTTTTTAAAAGGTGTTTTTGTAGCCTCTCACTTTATAGTGAGAGAAGAGAGATTTAATCGCGTTTAGCTACCACTTCAACAGATATGATTTCATCATTTTGTTCTATAGAATCAAGTACAGCAAAGCTATCTGCATCATCTAATTCAATTGCTCCATATACCGTGTGAACCCCATCTAAATGAGGAGTTGGAACAAATGTAATAAAGAATTGACTACCACCAGTATTTGGTCCAGCATGTGCCATAGAGAGCGTTCCTCTTCTGTGTGCTTCATGACTTGTATCTGTTTCACAATCAATTGACCAGCCTGGTCCACCCATTCCAGCCATTGCAGAATTACCTGTAGGACCAGAGTGAGGACAACCACCTTGTGCCATAAATCCTGGAATTACTCTGTGAAACTTAAGGTTATTATAGAAACCTTCACCTGCTAAATGAGCAAGATTTGCTACAGTATTTGGTGCATCTTGTGTGTAAAGCTTAATCCAAATTGTTCCTTTTGATGTGTTAAACTTTGCGTAGTTATAACTCTCCATTGTCTCTTGTGATACATCATATCTTTTTGACATGTTAATCCTTATATTTTTATAATTTTGGTAGAATTATATCCATTTTAATTAAAGAGAGTATTACATGGAATTATGTGTGGCATTAGACCTACCATCAGCAGAAGAGAACTTAGTATTAGCAGAGTCCTTAAAAGGGTATGATATATGGATGAAAGTTGGTTTTAGAGCTTATATTAGAGATGGAAAAGCATTTATAGAAGCACTCAAAGAGATTAATCCTAATTTTAAGATATTTTTAGATTTAAAACTTTATGATATCCCTAATACCATGGCAGATGCTTCTGAAGAGATAGCAAAGCTTGGGGTTGATATGTTTAATATACATGCTAGTGCAGGATCTATTGCTATGAGAACAATTATGGATAGACTCTCTAGCTATGAAAAACGACCATTAGTTTTAGCCGTAACAGCATTGACTTCATTTGATGAAGAGAATTTTTCTGAAATTTATGAAAAAAGTATTAACGAAAAAGCAGAGCAGTTTGCAAAAATGAGCTATGAAAATGGGTTAGATGGTGTGGTCTGTAGTACATTTGAGAGTAGGGTAATAAAAGATGCTACCTCTAATAGCTTTTTAACTCTTTGTCCAGGTATTAGACCTTTTGGAGAGGATGCTGGAGACCAACAGAGGGTTGCAACCTTAGAGTTGGCTACTAAAGAGGGGGTTGATTTCCCTGTTATTGGAAGACCAATTTATAGAGATACCAACCCTATTGAAAAAGTTGCTAAAATATTAAAGATTATCTAAAACGAATAGAACTTATAAAAATCATTAAAAGCAAAAAACCAGCTAAAAACTCATAACCAATAACCCATGAGAAGGCAAAAGAATTTTCTACCCTCTCATAGGTTCTAAAACTTGCTTTGGCAAGAATTATAAAGGTAAAAACAACACCAAATAGATAAGGTACAAAGATAAACATTCCTAGAAATAGAGTATTGGCTAATCCTTCAGGAAGATCAACCAAATCACTTAAATAGATTTTTTTTTGCAAAAACTTCTTAGCTTTTTCCCTATTTTTTTTCTCTATAAATATCTGTTTTCGTCTCTCATTAGCTTTATCTTCTAGGGTGTGCCTCACAGCATTACGATAGGGATCATATAAATTAGACATAATAAATCTCTTTTAAGTTATTTAAAATATAATATTATTATTTTTAATTCAAATTATATTAAGTTTTTGATTAAATTAAGTTGTAACAGAGAATTAGATAGAATCCCACAATTTTAATAACTAGGTACTATTTTGAAAACATTAACAATTATTGATACATTTGGGTTCTTTTTTCGCTCCTATTTTGCACTTCCTCCTCTTCGGAATTCAGATGGCTTTCCTACAGGTCTATTGACAGGTTTTATTAATCTGGTTGACTCTTTAAAGCGTGAGCATAATACCGATTATATTGTTTTTGCATTAGACTCTAAGGGTAATAACTTTAGACATGAACTCTATTCAGAATATAAAGCCAATCGTGATGAAGCTCCAGATGATTTAAAAAAACAGCTTCCTATCGCTATTGATTGGATTAGAGAGATGGGCTTTGCTTCATTAGAGAAAGATGGGTTTGAAGCTGATGATATTATTGCTACATTGGCAAAGTATGGAAAAGAGCAGGGGTTAAATGTTCGTATTGTCTCACATGATAAAGATCTGTATCAGATGATAGAAGATGGAAAAGTAGTTATGTATGATTCTGTAAAACGAAAAGAGATAACTGAAAAAGATTGTTTTGATAAGTTTGGTGTAATGCCTAAAGATTTTATTAATTTTCAAGCCATTCTAGGAGATAGTTCTGACAATATCCCAGGAGTAAAAGGGATAGGAAAAGTTGGTGCAAGTAAATTAATTAATAGATATCTTACTTTAGAAGCTATCTATAATGATTTAGAGAATTGTGGAACAGCCAATATACAAAAAAAGCTTGTAGATAGCAGAGATAATGCTTTTTTGTCTCGTAAATTGGTAACTATGAATCAAAATGTTTTTAAAGATTTTGATTTAGAGAGTTTTATATTTGAAGATAAAAACTATTTGACACCACTAATAGATGATTTTGAGCGTTATGAGATGAAACAGGCAATTAAAAAAGCAAAAGTTGGTGTTGATTTTTTAGAAATAAGCGAAGATGAGATAGAGGTAGAAGATAGTTTGACTTTTGAAGCCATTACTCTTGATACCAAAGAGAAGCTCTTTTCAATAGTTGATTCTATTACTCCTGAGACTTTGGTTGCTTTTGATACTGAAACTACTGGGCTTGATACTAAAAAAGATAAAATGGTAGGTTTCTCTTTTGCAATGGATGATTCAAAAGCATATTATGTTCCTATTTCTCATAACTATTTGGGGGTAACAGAGCAATTAAGTATAGATGATGCAATTGAAGCAATTAAAAAAATTTTAAAAGCCAAAGTTGTTGGGCAAAATTTAAAGTTTGACTTGTCTCTGCTCTATTATCAATATAATATTAAAGAGATTACACCTTTTGCGGATACAATGATTATGGCTTGGTTATTGAATGCAGGAACTAAAGTAGGTTTAGACTCTTTGGCTAAAAAGTTTTTTTATTATGATATGAAACCTTTCAAATCTATGGTTAAAAAGGGAGAGAATTTTTCTAGTGTTGATATTGAATCAGCTACCTTTTATGCTGGTGAAGATGCATGGATGACATTTAAACTTTATGGTGCTTTGAACAGAGCTTTAGACTTGGCATCATTAGAACATCTGAAAGATGAAGCCAGAGAGGTAGAGTACCCTTTTATTAATACTCTTATTGCTATGGAGCAACGTGGTATTAAGTTAGATATTAAAAAAACAAAGTTATTACAAGATAATTTGAGTGAAATAATTAAAACTTTGACAGAAGAGATTTATACTCTTTGTGGAACTGAGTTTAATATTAAGTCAACTCAACAGTTAGGAAATGTACTCTTTGGACATTTAGGTTTAAAAGGTGGGAAAAAGACAAAAACAGGTTATAGTACTAATGAATCTGTATTGAATTCTCTTAAAGATGAGCATAAAGTTATCTCTAAAATTTTGGAATATCGAACTGTGCAGAAGATTTTATCTACTTATGCTATTCCTCTGTTAAAACTTGCTAAACAAGATAGTCAAAATCGTATCTATACCTCGTTTATACAGACAGGAACTTCTACAGGTCGTTTAAGTTCTAAAGACCCAAACTTACAAAATATTCCTGTTCGTTCAGAGTTGGGTAGAAGTGTAAGAGATGCTTTTATAGCCAAAGATGGGTATAAACTTCTAAGTATTGACTACTCTCAAATAGAGTTAAGATTATTGGCTCACTTTTCTAAAGATAGTGCTTTAATGGAAGCCTTTAATAGTGGTTTTGATATTCATAGGGCTACAGCAGTTAAACTTTTTGGAGAAGAGGAGGCAGATGCAAAACGTAGCTATGCTAAATCTGTAAACTTTGGTATTCTATATGGAATGGGTGCAAAAAAGCTTTCAGGTGAGCTAGGAATTAGTAGTAAAGAGGCAAAAGAGATAATTAAAGCCTATTTTGAAAATTTTCCAACAGTAAAAGGGTTTTTAGAAGAGATTCAAGAGGGTGTTAAAAAGATTGGGTATGTTGAGACAATTTTAAAACGAAGACGTATTTTTGATTATGAGAATGCTTCAGGAATGCAAAAGGCTTCATTTATGAGAGAGTCTATTAATACTGTTTTTCAAGGTTCAGCAGCCGATCTGATTAAACTATCTATGTTAGAGATAGAATCCTATTTAAAAAGAGAAAAGATAGATGCCTCTATGCTTCTTCAGATTCATGATGAATTGATATTTGAGGTAAGAGAGGATATTGTTGATGAGGTTGGAGAGAAGTTAAAAGGTATGATGGAGAGTATTATAGAGTTAAATATTCCATTAGTATGTTCTATTAATATAGGAGATAGTTGGGGAGAGCTAAAGTAGGTCGGCTTTAGCCGACCAATTAAAAAATCTATTTTAGTTTTTGAACAAAAGCCTCAATTCGTTTAATCCCTACACGAATTGTCTCTATATCTGTTGCAAATGAGAATCTAAAGTAACCTTCACTTCCAAATCCAACACCTGGAACAACTGCTACCCCTTGCTCTTCTAGTAAATCTTTACAGAACTGCATAGAGTCATTAGAAACCTCTTTTATGTTAACAAATAGATAAAATGCACCATTTGGTTTAACTACAGAGAGACCATCAACAGCATTAAAGAGATCAACTGCCTCATTACAACGAGCTTCAAATGCTACTCTCATCTCTTCTACCTCTCTATCTATAGTTCCATCAAGCCCTACAATAGATGCAGATTGAGTCAATGAGTTGATATTCGATGTACTTTGAGATTGAAGTTTATTCATAACATCTATAAGCTCTGTATTTGCAGATGCTAAATAACCAAATCTCCAACCTGTCATAGCTGCTGATTTGCTTAGACCATTAATTGTGATGGTTCTTTGGTACATATCTTCTGAAATAGAAGCTGTTGCAACAAATTTAGTATCTCCAAAAACTAACTTTTCATACATCTCATCTGATGCAACAATTACATTTGTATCTTTTAAAACTTCTGCCAAAGCCTCAAGCTCTTCTTTTGAATAGACAGCACCTGTAGGGTTAGAAGGAGAGGTTAATACTAACATTTTTGTTTTTGGAGTAATCGCATTTTTTAACTGCTCTGGAGTAATTTTAAATCCACTCTCATCATTTGTATCAATAATCACAGATACTCCACCAGAATATTTAACTAATTCAGGATAAGTTACCCAGTATGGAGCAGGAATAATTACTTCGTCACCTTCATCAATAACAGCTTGAAAAAGGTTAAAAAGTGAGTGTTTTGCTCCATTATTGGTTAAAATTTGGTTAGGTGCATATGTTAAACCATTTTCACGTTGAAGTTTATCTGCTACAGCTTGAAGAAGCTCAGGAGTACCTGCAACAGCAGTATATTTTGTCAAGCCATCATCTAAAGCTTTTTTAGCTGCCTCTTTTACAGCAATAGGTGTATCAAAGTCTGGTTCTCCAGCAGAGAAAGAGATAACATCTTTACCTTCTGCTTTTAAATCTCTTGCAAGTGAAGAGATAGCAATGGTTAAAGAAGCAGATAGTGTCTGTATACGTTGAGAGAGCATGGTTTCGCCTTTTTTGTTTGAGTATGTTTTGTACTAATCAAAATCTCAAAAGTATACAAAAGATTTAATTAAAAATTAAATAATATTTTTTTTTACTACTTACTCTTAATATAAAATGAGTAAATCTCACTCTATTTATAATGTTTTTAAGATTTTATCAATAGATGCAATATCTTTATTGATTTTTGTTGAAAATTTTTCAGAGTTATTCATTAGTACATTTACACTAGCAATAATCTCTTTTTTATCCTCTGTTTTATAGTTGTATTCGTTCGCTTTATTTTTTGAATGAGCAATTTTTTTAGAGATTTTTTTATTTTTTATAAGAAGTGCCTCTAAAGCTTTTCTCTTTTTTTCTAGTTTCTCTTTTAATGCACCTTTTTCACTTCTTGTCTCTTCTTCTTTGACTGTTTTGTTCTCTTTTAGCTTTATAATTTTTGTTTCAATAGAAGATAGGTCTGATGTAAGTTTAACATTTTTTTCTCTTATTTCAATACTCTCTTCTTCTATTTTAATAATATCACCAATTAATTTTTCCTCTTTCTCTTTATATTTCTTTTGCATATTAGAGAGTTTTCGTCCTACAAAATATCCTGATGCGTTACCTGCAAACTTGGTTGCTTTTAATGTTTTGCCTATATTTCCACCTGTTCCATATAGCGTTAATGCTCCAACAACAATTTTACCAAGAATTGAACTCTCTTTTATTGTTGCATTTTCTTTTGCAACTTGTTCTTTATTGTTGTTTTGATTAGGCGTTTTATTAGAACACGCAGAGAATAATGTTATATAGAGAGGAATTGAAAATAATAATAGTTTTTTATACATAATAGTATCCTTATTTTATGAATAATATATTATAATTGATTAGAATAAATTAGAACTTTAAATAAAGGATTTTAAATGAAACTTAAGAAATTACACAAGATACTTATATTTTCTTTTTTGCTCTCACAATCTCTATCTGCTGGAACAATTTTTAGTATTGATGTGCGAAATGATACAACAGGTGATAGTTTTCATGAAGAGACAAGTGATATATTGGATTTAATTGATACTTTTGATAAAGATTCTATCTCTGCTCAAATTGATAATTATGTTGATACCCATCAAATATCAGCAGATTTAGACTTTAGAGGTCTTCCTATGAAGCTTCATTTTGCAGAGAATTCTACTGCATTGAATTTAAATATAGCCTCTTTGGGTATTAATGAAACTTTTAATGGAGTAGACCGTGAAGAGAGTCTTAGGCTTCTTGAAGATTGGTTTAAGACACAAGGAAATGTTGAGCAAGTAATGAAAGAGCTAGCTCGTGTTTCGCCTATTGACCCTATTGCTGGTAATCCCAACTCATTAATGGCTACTACAGTAGAGGGTGACTTTAGAAATGGATTTCAAAAAGTTGCTTCATCTCAAAAAGGGGTTTCTAGTAAAAACTTTTTATTAATTGCTCCTACTTATAAATCATTAGATATTGATGGTACACATAGTGATAACTTTACTTTACCTCTTGCTTATAGTTTTAATATGAGTGACAATCCAAATGAGATGTTAACTCTATCTTTACCTATCTCTTATGTCAAAGTAGAAGATGCTAAGAGTTATTCAGCAGGTTTGGGTATAGCTTATTCATTACCTGTTACCGATTCATGGGTTCTTACTCCTGCTACAAAATACTCTTTGGTTGGTTCAAAAAATTTAGGAACATTGGCTCAGATGGTCTCTGGTTCATTAACAAGTAGTTATAAATTTGATTTAGGAAATAAACATGCAATTAGTTTAGGTAATATGGTAGGTTACTATAGTACTGTTAAGTTCTATGATGCAGATTACGCTTTTGACCCAGGTATTGCCAATACAGTATTTAGAAATGCTCTTATGTATTCATTTCCTACAGATAGTATCTATAAAAATTCATCACTTGATATGTTTGTTATTGATACTCGTTATACAGGTACAGAATTATATCTAGAGAGTTATGATGAGATTGGTCTCTCTTTTGGTTTAACTAAAAATGCATTAAATATTACTGCTGGAGAAGATAATTATGAATATGATGATGAGTTAAAACTTGGAATAAGTTACTTAACTTCATCTAAAGCAGATGGTTTTGAAATCAACTTTGGGTATTCGTTTTAATATTTAAAAATGTAGTTAGCATATATTTAATATAGTTTTAGCCTTGTGAATAGATACAATAATCTATTCACATCGCCTTAATAAAAGTAGAGTAAATTTCACTCAACTCATGATCTTCTTTCTCCATCAATTTTACATCTCCTGTTTTTATTGTCTCTTCTAAAACAGCAATTCTTTTAATAAGGTAGTGGAAAATTTCTCTATTAACATCAGGTAACATATCATGTCTTAGTTCTGCACTTCTATTATCACAATTAATAATTTTTGCAGGGATTCCAACTGCTGTTGCAAATGGGGGAACATCTTTTACTACAACTGAGTTTGCACCAACTTTTGCACCCTCTCCAATATTTATATTCCCAAGAACCTTTGCTCCTGCTCCTATAATGGCATTATTTCCTATGGTTGGGTGTCTTTTTCCATGAGATGTACTTACCCCACCTAATGTTACTTGCTGGTATATAACTACATCATCTCCAACAATAGCTGTTTCGCCAATAACCACACCAACTGCATGGTCAATAAATACACGGTTACCAATATTTGCAGCGGGATGAATATCTACGGTAGTTAAAAACTGCCCGATTGCAGAGATAAACCGTGGTATAAAACGTAACCCTTTTTTATATAGAGCATTGGCTATTCTATAGAAGAACATTGCCCATAGTCCAGGGTAGTTAAAAAATAGTTCAAAGGTATTGTGCAGAGCTGGGTCATTTCGTTTAACATTAAAAAAATCTTCTTTTATGGTAGAAAAAAGGTTCAACATTACTCCTTGTTATTGGCTTGAATGGTTTTAAGATAGCTATTTTCACTTAAATAGAGATAAAGTTTGCCTAATAGTTCTTGTTTTTCTGATAATGTAATAAGTGTTGATACTTCTATAAGCTGTTTTATCTTTTTATCAAGATAGTTTTTGTCATAATCCATATCTTCTAATACATCCATAATATTTTGTGACTCTATAAGTTTTTTTAATATATAGTTACCATTTTCATCAAAATCTACAATAACTTCGGTGGGGTGTGTAAAAAGATTATGTTTCATTCCTAATACCTCTTGATATGCACCTGTTAGAAAAAAGGCTAGAAAATACTCATTTTTATTCACATCAACATCATGCAGATATAATGGAAGGTTTTCGTTAAACGCAATCTCTCCATCTGAATCACAAGTAATATCCCACAATGTTGCTGGATTGCTTGCTTCTATATCTAGTTTATCAATTGGCATTACAGGAAAGTGTTGACCCAATCCCCAAAAATCAGGTAATGATTGAAAAGCAGAAAAATTAACCAAATAACGTTCTTGAATTTTCTGTTGAAGTTTTTTTAGCTCTTCTGTCCCTTCACTCTGTAGTAAAAAGATAGATTTTTTAATAATTAAATGTACTAAAATTTCTGTATTAGAACGATCTTCTAAATCTATATATCCTAGGTCAAAAAGGGTTAAAAGGCTCTCTAAATGGTCAATTGCATCATGTAGATACTCTCTTGCATTCTCTCTGTTTAATGCGTGCCATAAATCATTAAGCTCTGAAATTAAAGGAGGATTAGACTTTTTTAGTCTAAGAGACTTTTCATGATAATCTTGTGAAAAGAGTTCTAATACAGGAGCAATTAGTACTGAGTGAGAAGAGGCTATAAATCGACCAGATTCAGTAAATATATCAGGCTCTTTTATATTTTTATTCTTGGCAATCTCTTTAATAAAAAATACTACATCATTTGCAAATTCTGAAAGAGCATAGTTTAACTCTTTTGCATTTTTATGTTGTGAGTACTCTACAGCTAAACCACCACCAATATTAATGGCATTTAATGCAAAAGCACCACGATTTTTTAGATCGGCATAGATATTTCCTGCTTCTCTTAATGCTTTTTTTAGTGGAGCTATTTCGCTCATCTGTGAGCCGATATGAAAGTGAATCATCCATAGTTGGTTTAATAGTCTATTTTTTTTCATTAAATCATAGGCTTCAAGAAGCTCTGTAGATGTTAAACCAAATTTAGAGCTATAACCTCCACTCTTTGCCCAGATACCTATGCCACCACTATGTAGTCGGATTCTTACACCTATTCTAGGGATAATAGGGTTTTCTTTCTCTTGATTAAACTCTTTTTTAACTTGTATAATCGTCTCTAACTCTCCTAATCCTTCTATGGTGATAGTAAGGTTATGTCCCATATTACTAGCAATAAAACATAATGAAATCATCTCTTTGTCTTTAAATCCATTGACTGTAATTGGATTCCCCACAGGTGTATGGGTCATTGCAATAAGTAGTTCTGCTTTACTTCCTGCCTCTAGACCATAGTTATAGCTTTTTGATACATCCATAAGAGAATTAATAAAGTTAGGAAACTGATTAACCTTTAGTGGAAAAACAGCTTGAAATTTACCTTTATAATCAAACTCTTCTCTTGCACGGTTAAACTCTTTATATAGTGTAGATATCTGTTTTTTAATAAGATGTGGAAAACGTAATAGTACAGGACCTTTGTAACCTTGTTCTCGGATTGTTTGTGTTATCTCAAGTAGTGAAGGTTGCTTTTTATAGTTAATATTAACAGTAGAGTCTTTAATAATAAAGTTATTATCTCCCCAAATATCAATACCATAATCTCTTTTCATATATTGATGCTCCTATTTTTCTAAAAAGTATTATAGCCAAAATGATAAATTTTATTAATGTAACAAAAGTTACACTGTATTATTAGTTTTAGTGATATACTATAATTACAAATTTAAATTTATAAGGATTTTAAATGAAAAATATTCTATTTACAGCACTATTGGCTTTTTCGGTAATGAGTTTAACCACAGGTTGTTCAATGATGGGTGGTGAAAGTGGTTCAAAGTGTGGAGCTAGCCATGATAAAAAGTGTGGTTCTGAAAAAAATAGTAAGTGTGGCTCAGCTAAATAAAAAGTATTAGACTTATTGGTTTAAAACCCGTAAGTCATACCTGTATTAATTGTATCAAACTTTGGAGCATCAGGCTTCATAATTAATCTCTCATAATCTACAAATGTACCAAAATTTTTATTTATTGCCACTTCAAATCCTGTACCTACTGCTAAGCTCTCTGCATCTATTTTTTTCATTTTTCCTGAACTTTTTGTCTTTGCAACACCTATTAGGGTATAAAGATTTGAATTTGGAGTTAATGGAACTTTTGGTTTTAAAAAAATACCTGCATGTGAAACTTTACCTCTATCTTGTAAGTTTAATTTCATTCCTCGTACCTCTATATCTAGAAACTTATTAACTTTATATCCTACTTTTGCTATTGCTCCTTTAAAAGATTTATCTCTTTGAGACTGCTTAGGACAATCACATTTAATTGTATAGTGTACAGCGGATATTCCTAAACCTGCATAGAATTTATTTTGGTCAAGAGTAGGGGTAGGGGGGGTATTATTATTTAGTGAACTATTTGTATTATCATTATTTGTTGTTGATAACTCTTCACTTTGATTGCTTCCAATTTTATGTGAAGATAGACCATAAACATTAATTCCATTTGAAATGGATGCATCTATTATATCACCATCTTTGCTACTAATCTCTCCTTGATACTCTTCTATGATAGGTTCATTATACTCCTCTTGAGTTTCTGTTTCAATATATGCCTCTTCTACAATCTCCACAGGGGTGTCATAATAGTTCTCTTCACTATTTGCTAAAACATTCTCATAAACAATCTCTCCATTACTCTCTTCATAGTTTTCAATATAATTTAACTCTCCTCCTGCACATATAAAACTACTTAATAAGATTAATCCTTGTAGTAATTTAAAATCCTTCATATTTTACTCCTAATATTAAAAATTATAATTAAACATATTATAACATTTTTAATAAAAACTATACTTATATTTTATAAGATTAATAAAAGAAAATAAAAAATAGAGGAGTAAAAAAGAGAAAAGAGTACTCCAAAGTTATAAACTTTGGAGTTAATTATAGTTAGTTTACAGCTACAGTTACTTCTGTACCTTCCCAAATACCATGTTTTGTACAGTACCCATGAGCTACCAATTTAAGTTTTTTCCCTGTTGGAATAATTGTAAATGTAGTAGTGTTGTGTGCTTTTGTGTTTCCAAGAGTACCAGGAATATAAGAAGCTTTTGCTAAAAGTGCATCTCCGTTAAAAAGAGAGACAGACTCAATAAAGTGATCAAAATCATCTGGATGAGTATACTCCTTACCCATCTTAACTGTTACTTGAAATGGCTCTCCAGCTACTGCTGTATCTGCACAGTGAATAAATGGAGAGTGTCTATCAATAAGGTCTTTTTTTGCTTCTCTATCAATCTCAGAGATATCTTGGTATTTGTTAATTTTTGGCATTTAATTC
>Ga0256827_10000999_pt1 | contig 17938 bp, 17 predicted proteins | sample CV84metaG_FD_185977 | JGI IMG/M metagenome (GOLD analysis project Ga0256827, IMG submission 185977) | Hydrothermal vent microbial communities from East Pacific Rise, Pacific Ocean - CV84 | ecosystem: Environmental > Aquatic > Marine > Hydrothermal vents | place: Pacific Ocean: East Pacific Rise... | reverse complement strand
AGAAGTGGTTCAACCAGATCCAACTCCAGTACCAGATCCTGTTCCAACACCAAAGCCAAAGCCTATTCCAGTTCCAGTTCCAGTTCCACTTGCTAAAGCATCAGGTATGTATATTGCTGGTGGTCTAACAGATGTTGCTATTGCAAGTAATAATAGAGCTAGTCTTTTTAAAGATAAAGCAGGTCAAGATAGACAAGTTGGACTTACAGGTAGATTAGGTTATGATTTTATGGATTATCTAGGGGCTGAATTAAGAGGTACGTATGGTATTGCTAAAGACAATGGTAGTAAATTTAAACAAATAGGTGGATACCTTAAACCAAATTATGATATTCCAGGTGTAGAAGGTCTTAACCTTTATGGTCTACTTGGTGCATCAAAAACTAATGTCGGTGTAGGTTCAGATACAGGTTTCTCTTATGGTACTGGTCTTGATTATAAACTTCCAGATTCTAAAGTTTCTGTATTTACAGACCTTGTTAACTATATGAAAAAATCTGGTACAGCTTCTCAGTGGGGTCTTACACTTGGTGCTGGTTACGAATTCTAAGATTTATACCTAAATAAAAATAGCAACCTTCTTGGTTGTTATTTTTACAAAAAACATTCACTTACTACTTAAAATATCTCTAAAAATTTCATGATATTAAGTTTTTATAAATATTTTAAAAACTTTTTTAGATAAACTTTCTGGGAGATATAATCCATGCGACTCGTACTTTTTCTTAGCTTTATGCTATCTATGCTCTTCTCTACTGAGCTTGACAACCAAATTAATTCAATTATCAAGAATGCCCCTTACCAATTGGCTCAAACAAAAAAAGAGCAAAATAAGATACGTGATCTTTATGCGATAAATCAAAATAAAGCATTATGGATTGGTCATGCACACAATTTAAATGCTTTACGAGAAGCTTTACAAACCACAAAGTTTAACTATAAATATAAAGATTTTTATCAAAGTCAGATAGAACAACTCTCTCATCTTCTTCATAATCAAATGAACTTGAATCAGAATGTTCAAGAGATGGTTAAGCTTGATATTTTTTTAACACGTTCATACTTGGCACTGACCAATTTTATTGTACAGAGTGATATTGATTGGGATATGGTTCAAAATAAATTAGCAGGGCTAAAAGAAGAGAAAGATATTACTGCAAATTGGGAGATGGTACGTAAAAGTTCTCCATCTACAGCAAAGCTCTTTTCTGCATTAAAAAAAGAGGATATTAAAGGTTTTTTAAACTCACTTATACCTCTTCCTAAGCTACACCAAGATTTAATTGAAGCATTAGAGTTTTATCAAAATATAGGTAATCTTCCTCGTATAAAATATGCTAAAGATTTGAGACTTGGAGACCAATACCCTTATGTAGCAGATGTTAAAAAACGTCTAATTAGAACGGGGGATATGTACAATAAGAACAATACAAATGATATATTTGATAAAGAGTTAGAACAAGCACTATATAGCTATAAAGAGCGTTTTAAATTACCTCAAAACAAGATGATAGATAAACTTGTCGTATTCTATATGAACAAACCAACTCACCTACAAGTACAAAGTATTACAACCAATTTAGATAAATTAAGAGTATTTCCAAATAAGTTCCCAAAAGAGTATATTCGTGTAAATCTTGCTGACTTTAGTACTGACTATATGAAGTATGGTAAATCTATTCTGCATATGAGTACAGTAGTAGGAAGAGATGTTAGACCTACTCCAATTTTTTCAAGCTATATGAAATATCTTGTACTAAACCCTACATGGAATATTCCTGAAAACTTGGTTAGAAGAGATTTAACAGTTGCACTATCTGAAGAGCCTAGCTACTTAGTAGACCATAATATCCATGTATTTAAAGGGTGGAATAGTAAAAAAGATATTACAAAAAGCTTTACACCTGATATGTTACTTCCTTATCAAGATGAAGAGAAGGGTCATATCCCTTACCGTTTTGTACAATATCCAGGTGATGATAATGCATTAGGACGTATTAAATTTATGTTCCCTAATAAATACTCTGTATATCTTCATGATACCGATAATAAGTCACTATTTGAACGTAGATACCTTGTATATAGCTCAGGATGTATGCGTCTAGAGAAACCTTTTGAACTACTTGAAGTTTTAAAATCTCGTCTAAAATCTAGAGATATTGCACTAATTGAAAAATATAGAGATACATTAGAGACAAAACATATTAATTTTACAAAAAAGCTACCTGTTCAAACAACCTACTTTACAGTATTTAAACATAATGGATTGGCATATTTTAGAAAAGATATATATGAGTATGATAAATTTATAGAAGAGTCTAAAAAAGATGACTATGTAAATGCTCCTGTACAAGAAACAATGCTCTACTAATCTCTCGTTATGTACTATGCTTATAAAACATAGTACATACTTCTTCCCTCTTATACCCATAAACTCATAATAATATATGCATCAGTTGTTTTACAAGCTTTAATTCTCGTTCGATAAAAGCTAACCTACAAGATTCAAAATTTCTTTGGCGTTACAATCTAAAAGACTATGATATAAAAATTCAACCTTTCCTTAAATTGAGACGCTCAAACAGCATAATATGGGCATTTACTCCTTATCTAATGGTTATACCCTATAGAAGAGTATATAAAGCCTTTTATACGCCTCTATCTCTTTAATACCCCTGAGAATTTAACTCTTTGGGCATGAGTAATAGCTATAGCCATTGCATCAGATATATCATATGGTCTAATCTCTTTTTTAATTTTTAATAGTCGTTTTACCATAAAAGCTACTTGCTCTTTGGTTGCTTTTCCATTACCCGTAATTGCTTTTTTCACCTGTAAAGGTGTATACTCAAAATAGTTTCCAACAGATAAAAGTATTTTTAAACTTAAAGCTCCGCGGAACTGTGCTAACTTAAGAACTGTTTTAGGATTGTGTGCATAGAAAATATCCTCAATCGCTACCTCATCGATACTGTGGGCATCTAAGATAGTATCTAACCCTTTTACCAATTCTCCTATTTGTACCTTTAATTCATCCTGTTTAAACTTCAATACTCCTGCTTCAATAAGGGTAAACTTTTCACAGTTTATTTTTAATAGGCAATAGCCCATATTTCGGGTTCCAGGGTCAATTCCAAGTACAATCATTCACATCCTTTGTAGGGTGTGAATAACTTTTATTCACACCCTCTTATAGGCATATTTTAGCGAACTTTGGATAATATTCACAAATTTTATTCACATAGTTTATTCACATAAAAAACAAGGTTGTCATGAATATAGGAAACAAAGTATTAAAAAAAATTAAGGATGAAATCAGTAATAAAGATTGGAGTCGTTATATGAAACATTTAATCTATAACGAAAGAGCTTCAAATGCTAATATTGCACAATTTTATGCACCCAATATATTACTTGCAAAATGGATAAAAACGAAATACCAATTTCAACTAGCACATCTATTTGAATTGGAAACAAAAATTAAACCACGTATTATTATCTCTACAGAAAAAATCGATGAAACAATATCTAAAGAGGAGCAAAAAAAAGAGTCAGAAACAACTCAAAAAAATCAAAATAATCAAACAAAAAGTACCATATTAAATCCATCTTTTACCTTTGAAAGTTTTATCGTAGGAAGCTCCAATCAATTTGCATATACCACAGCAAAAAGTGTCTCAGAAAAACCAGGTGCTATCTACAACCCTCTTTTTTTATATGGTGGGGTAGGATTAGGAAAAACACACCTTATTCAAGCTATAGGTAATCATCAGATATCTTTAGGAAAAAGAATCATATATACCACGTTTGAGCAGTTCATGAACAAATTCACCTCTCATTTAAGGGCTCAGACTATGGATAGATTCCGAGAACACTTTAGAGAGTGTGATATTCTAATTATTGATGATATTCAATTTTTAAGTGGTAAAGAGCAGACCCAAGAGGAGTTTTTTCACACCTTTAATGAACTACATCAAGCCAAGAAACAGATTATCATTACATCTGATAGACAACCACATAAAATCAAAGGTTTAGTAGACCGTTTACGAAGTCGTTTTGAGTGGGGGCTTATGGCAGATATTCAACCTCCTGAACTAGAGACCAAAATTGCTATTATAAAAAAGAAATGTGAGATTGATGGTATCAACTTAAATCAAGAGATTATTAACTTCTTAGCCTCAAATATGGGGAATAATATTCGTGAAATTGAGGGAGCTATTATTAAGCTAAATGCATATTCTGGACTAATGAACCAAAAACTAACCTTAGAGTTTGCACATAATGTTATTAAAGACCAACTGATTGAAAAACAGAATAATATCTCTATTGATGATATTGTCACCTTTATATCCAAAGAACTCAATGTGAAACTATCTGATATTAAATCAAAAAAAAGAACCCGTATTGTTGTTCGTGCTAGACGTATCGCTATCTACCTAACACGCCATCTAACCCCAAATTCCATGCCTCAAATCGCTATATACTTTGGAATGAAGGATCATACGGCAGTTAGTCATACCATGAAAAAAATTACAGAATTGATAAAAACAGATGATAATTTTAAGCTCTTATTAGATGAATTATCTACCAAAATCAATAAAAAATCATTAAAAACAGAGTAATATCTTATATATTTTTACTTCAAAGTAAAGATATATGAAAAAAAGATATAATTCAATAAGTGAAAAGATGTGAAAGTTTGCACAAAGTTATTCAACCCCAACAAGCCCTAAATATATGGCTTTCAAAGAGTTTTTCACATTTTCACGTAGAACTACTACTACTACTATCTATTAAAAGAATAAAGAGATAAAAAAATAGGAGATTAAATGAAAATTCATGTTAATAAATCATTAATAGAATCAATGCTTATCAACCTGCAACCTTTTCTAGAAAAAAAAGATGCCAGTCAAATTACATCTCATATCTATTTTGAAGCTCAAAATGATATTTGCACAATAAAGGCAACTGATGGAGAGATAGGATTAAGTATAAATAGCAATAATATTTTTATTGAGCATCAAGGCTCTTTTACAGCTAATGGAAAAAAACTATTAGATATTATTCGTATTTTAAAAGATGAAGAGATTACTTTAGAACTTGTAGAGAATATTTTAATAATAAATCAAAATAAATCAAAATTTAAACTACCAACATTTAATGCATCTAACTATCCAACTTTTCCTCTTATAGAAAATAAACCTCAAATAACATTAGATTCAATAAATCTTATTAGAGGATTAAAAAAAATATCATCATCTATAGACAATAATAATCCAAAAATTGAACTTAATGGTGCTTTACTAAATATTAAAAATAGTTCAACTCAGCTTGTAGGTACAGATACCCGTAGATTAGCTATAGAATCTCTCTCTAATAATAATCAAGAAAAAGAGTTTTCAATTATTATTCCTAAAAAAGCTATATTAGAAATTCAAAAACTTTTTATAGATCAAATAAATATCTTCTATGATAAAACAAATCTCATTATCAAAAATAACAACTACTATTTTTTCTCTCGATTAATCAATGGTAACTATCCTGATTATGAACGTATAATCCCATCTGAAAGTAAAATTACAATAAATTTACCTAAAAAAGAGATGATTGATTCAATTAAGATGATAACCACTATCTCTCAAGAGATTAAAATCTTTTTTCAAAAAAATAGTATAATTTTTAACTCACTAACCGCAGATAGTATTGAAGCTAAAACTGAATTGTTAATTCATACTGGTTTAGAGGAGGGTTTTGAACTAAATGTTAATAGTCGATACCTTTTAGATTTTATCTCTCAAGTAGAAGAGAATGAATTTAAAATTCTATTAAATGAACCAACATTACCATTTATCTTACGGGATAAAAATTTTATTACAGTCATTATGCCAATAATCGCATAAAAAGAGGAAAATTATTGATGTCAACAAAGTATATATTTGTAACAGGTGGAGTACTTAGCTCTTTAGGAAAAGGAATTACAGCAGCAAGCATAGGAACACTCTTAAAACATTCAGGATTTAGAGTAGGTGTATTAAAACTAGATCCTTATATCAACGTAGATCCTGGAACCATGTCTCCTTTAGAGCATGGAGAAGTTTTTGTAACAAAAGATGGTGCAGAGACTGATTTAGATTTAGGTCACTATGAACGTTTTTTAGATACAGCTTTAACTCAAGATAATAACTTTACTACAGGTCAAGTCTATAAAACTGTTATTGAGAATGAGCGTCAAGGAAAATATCTTGGTAAAACCATTCAAATTGTTCCTCATATTACAAATGAGATAAAAGAGCGAATAATAAAAGCTGGTGAAAAAAAAGATATTCTTATTGTTGAACTTGGTGGGACAACAGGAGATATGGAGGGAATGCCTTTTCTTGAAACAATTCGTCAGATGAAACATGAATTGGGAAAAGAGAATCTAATGAATATTCATGTAACTCTTTTGCCATATATTCGTACCGCAGGTGAATTAAAAACAAAACCAACTCAACACTCAGTTCAAGAGTTAAGACGTATTGGTATTACTCCTCAGATGTTGATTTTACGTGGAGAAGAGAGAATCCCAACAGAAATTAGACGTAAAATAGCTTATACTTGTGATGTAGATAACAGTTCTGTTATTGAAGCTGTTGATGCACCAACCATCTACCAAGTTCCTATCAATTTTATGGCTCAAGATATTCTTGAACCTATTGCACGAGAACTTAATTTGGGAGAGTTAAAACCAAATATGCAACTATGGAGCGATTTAGTACATAAAATTATTGAACCACAGAAAAAAGTAACCATCGCTTTTGTTGGAAAATATCTTGATCTTAAAGAGTCTTATAAATCTTTAACTGAAGCACTTATTCATGCAGGTGCAAATCTTGATGCAGAAGTAGAGCTAAAATGGGTTGATAGTGAAAAGATAGAGAACAACTATGCCAAGAAATTCTTAATTGATTGTGATGGTATTTTGGTTGCAGGTGGTTTTGGAGAGCGTGGAGTTGAAGGTAAAATTCAAGCAATTCAATATGCACGTGAAAATAAGATACCTTTCTTGGGAATCTGTCTAGGTATGCAATTAGCCATGGTTGAATTTGCAAGAAATGTATTAAAACTTGAAGATGCTACCTCTATAGAGTTTAATCCTGATACAAAAAATCCTATTATCTTTTTGATTGATGAGTTTATTGATGCTGCTGGTGCAAAACAGATTCGTACAACAACTTCACCAATGGGTGGTACAATGCGTCTAGGAGAGTATGAGTGTGATACTAAAGAGGGTTCTAACTTGCGTGAAGCATATGGAGTATCTACAATCTTTGAACGTCATAGACACAGATATGAAGCAAATCCAACATATAGAGAAGCGTTAGAGCTAAATGGAATGGAAATTACAGGAGAATCAAACGGTTTAATCGAAGCTGTAGAGATTATTGATCACCCTTGGTTCTTAGGGGTTCAATTCCATCCTGAATTTACATCAAGACTACAAGCTCCAAACCCATCTATTTTGGCATTTGTAAAAATTGCTTTAAATAGCAGAGAAATTTAATCGTAGGGTGCGTTTATAACGCACCATTAAGGAGACCAATGCCTTACCTGCATATTACACCTCAAGAGATTGACCAAAAGTTAAAGAGAAGATTTTTAGAAACAGGTTTTCTCTCATTAGCTAATCTACCAAATCCTTCAACTTTTAAAGATATGGAACGAGCTACAGCTAGAATTGTAAAAGCTATTCATACAGATGAAAAAATTATTCTTATTGGCGATTATGATGTTGATGGTGTAACATCTACGACATTAATGAAGATGTTTTTTAATGAAATTGGTGTAGAGTTAGAGTGGATTATACCTAACCGTTTTAAAGATGGTTATGGTCTCTCTCCTAATTTAATTCCTCAAGTAGAAGGTTATGATTTAGTTATTACTGTGGATAATGGTATCTCTTCTATTTATGCCTCGAAGCTTTGTAAAGAGATGGGTATAGATTTAATAATTACAGATCACCATATTGTTCCATCTACTCTTCCTGAAGCTTATGCTATTATTGACCAAAAACAAAAAGATTGTACTTTTCCTTATGAAGAGGTGTGTGGTGCACAGATAGCTTGGTACTTGATAGCATCACTTAATAGGGCTTTAAAGACACAAATAGATACTAAAGCATACCTAGCCTTGGTTAGTATAGCAATTATTGCAGATATGATGCCTTTACAACATATTAATCGTGCTATGGTTGTTGCTGGTTTAAAACTTTTAAATCGTTCTGAATTACCTGCCATTAGAGCATTTATGGAAAAATTAGATAAAGTTGCTTTAAATGCTGAAGATATTGGTTTTCAAATTGCTCCTGTATTAAATTCAGCAGGAAGAATGGATGATGCTAAATGGTCTGTAGAGTTTCTTCTTAGTAGCAATATCTATGATGCACGAGTAAGATTAGAGAGATTAGTAGATTTTAACAGCAGTAGAAAAGCTACAGAGCAAGAAATTACTGATGAAGCGTTAGCTATGGTCAATTCAAATGATAATGTAATTGTAATAGCTGGAGAGAATTGGCATGAGGGAGTGGTTGGAATTGTTGCTGCAAGAGTAGGACGACATTTTGAAAAACCAACTATTATTTTAACAAAAAGTGAACAGGGTGAATATAAAGGTAGTGGGCGAAGTTTTCACATCTGTAATCTATTTAAAATTACCAATGGGTGTAGATCTCTCTTAGAAAAATTTGGAGGTCATGAATCAGCGATAGGTCTAAGTTTAAAGTGTGAAAATTTAGAAAAATTTAGAAGTGAAATTAATAAAAATTATGATTTAGAGAACTATTCACAAAGCTCTATAGATCCCGATATATTGGGGTTACTCTCTTTCTGTGACATAAGTTATTCACTTGTGAATAACTTAAAAATATATGAACCTTATGGTCAAGGAAATCCTCGTCCAAAGTTTTTCACATCTAATGTAATTATCGAAGATGTAGTTGAAATGGGTAAAGAAAAAGAGCATAGAAGATTTAGTTTTTCACATGATGGAGTGATACATATTGGGGTACTTTTTAAAACCAAAGAGGTTTTTCACATAGGTCAAGTTGTCAATATTATCTATGGAATAAATGAGAACCATTTTAACAATAGAGTTACTTTACAGTTGATGATTGAGAAGATTTTTTAATCCATTATTCTATCTCTTGATAAAACCTCTATAAGTCTATCTCTAAAGACAAATATATTTAGTCTGCTCTGCTCTTTTGAAATTAAGACTTCATCTATTATATCTTGAGAGATTTCATCTTTGCTCAATATTCCAATACCCATAATATCTTTATGGTCATAGGCAGTTTGTGAATTAAATGAACAAATTTTAATTTTATTATCATCAATTCCTAAATCAATATTGTCAAAGATAAAATAGGAGTTATTTTTTAACTCATCTGTAAACTCTATAATAGATTGACGGCTGTTTATTGTTACTTTTCCCTCTTCTTGAAATGTATCGTTGATAAACCATTGTACATTTAAATTTTTATCAATTTTAAAATAGTGTTTTTTATAAATTTTACATGTATTAAAATGCCATTTTCCGACTATACTATTTAAAATACTTTGTGAATCATAAGGAGTCAATATTGAGAGCAATTTGTTATTGTAAAAATCAAGATTTCTAAAAATCCTCTCTTTAAATTTTTCTTCTACTGATAATTGAATTTTCTCTCTATCTCCTAATAGATGTTTTGCAATATTAAGGGGTAGTGGATTTTTGCTAAATAGTGAAAATTGAACCAACTCTCTGTTAAAAAACGCTTTTTTAGTTAAAATAGTTACATTAAAGATACTATACTCTATTTGAGCATTATCAAATATTATATTAAATGGAATAGATTTATTTTCTAATATGATAATGGATTGCAGTTCATTTATCTCTATTTTTCCTCTTTTTATAACTTTCTCTTTATGCAAAAGCTCTACACTGTAGTCATAATCTATAATAATTTTATACTCTAAAACCTCTCCATTATCTTCAACTGAGTAGCTATAACAGTACCACTCTCTACATAAAGATTTTAAAACTTCAAAATTTTTAGGTTCTATTTCTGTAGATTCATCTTTGTAAGTATCTAAGTAGTGTTGAATATCCTCTTCACTATTAATTCCATTTTCCTCATCAAAAATTTTACTGGGAATGTTGTAAATATGTGAAAAGGCATAGAGATGATATTTCTGAAGTTTTCTATAGCTAGAATTTTTAATTTGTGACATCATTGATTTAGATAGACCTAGTTTATCTGCAATCTCTTTATCTGTATCTTCTAATGAGTCAATAATAAAACTGAGTTTCTGTTCTTTTGTCATCATAAAAAATCCTTTTTACAAAAGTTTACTATAAAGTTTACAACATTAACTGTTATTGTTTACTTAATAATGTTTTTTCATATTTAAAATAGTGCTATAATATTATAAATTAATGATAAGGAATGTTTATGAAAAAGATAATTTTGTTTGGACTTTTACCTCTGATTACTACTATGGGAATGGCACAAAATAGAGCCTATATTGGTGGTGGTATATCTATGGATATGGTAGATATTGATGGAATCAATAAAGATTTTGATAATGGTATATCAGGAGAAGCTGTTATTGGAATAGTTACTGATAATAAATTTGGTGGTGAATTTAAAATTAGTAACTCTATAGTCTCTTCAGAGGTAAGTGATGATGGTGATAGCTTAGAGGTTGATACACGAGTAATCTCTCTATTAGGTACATACTCTCATCAGCTTACTAATGATCTGGTTATTATGCCAAAAATTGGTTTTTCAAATATAAAAGCGAAGGGTACATTGCATGAATATGGTGGTTCAGAGTCTATTAGTAGTTCTGAAACAAAGTTAACCTTTGGAGTTGATGCTAAATATCGTATCTCTTCTGATGCAAATATCTATGCTGGCTATACAATATATAACGTTGATGATGGAGATTTTAGCCAATTAGTCATGGGTTATCAACAATCTTTTAATACAGATTTATTTGATTAATAGTGATTAAATATTAAAAAAGGAAAAGTTTAAAAATGAAAATTAAAGAAAATGAGCTAGAAGAGTTATTAGAAGCTCACCTACAAAAAGCTGATAAGGTTAATATATATGCACCTAGAGTAAAAGCAAATATGGTAAATGGTGTTCCTGTTTTTAAAGCCACTTGGTCTTGGTGGGCTTTTTTGGGAGGTTGGGCTTTTTTTGTCTATAGAAAAATGTATTTGGTAGCAGTAGCTTTTCTAGTTGCTTCAATAGTTGGAGGGGTATTCCCCCTTTTAATGGTTCTAGTTTTTATTATTTCTGGAGTCTCAGGATTCTATTTTTATACTAAAAAGTTTAGTACCGATTTGGCAATTGCAGGATATGGAGAGAAACCATTAAATGAGGTAAAAGAGAGCTTGAAAAATTTAGGAGGTTATAATAGTTGGATTATATGGGTGGTAGTTGTACTTAATATTTTATTGGTTATAGCTATCTATTATCTTGCCACTGTAACAAGTTTTTTATAAAATATAATTTTTGAAGGAGTAAACACATCGATTCCAAAAATGCGATTTGTATATATGGAATCGAGTGCTTTAGCCTCGCTATATTTTTAACTTATTGGAATTGAACTAATCCTATCTGATAAGCCTACAGTTATTTTAAAAATTCTCTTGCACTATCTATCTAACTTTAGTATAATTTTTTATGTATCAAAAGAAAAAAGAACGACTCTATATATCAGAGCTATTAGATGACCCCTCGGTAACCTATCCATCATATTATGCGTTAAGTGCTTCTATGATGAAAAATGAGATGTTGCACTATGCCATTACTGTTTTACACTCGTTAGATTTTGAACACTATCAATATCCAACCAATTATGAGGATATTTTTGCCATGTTTTCTGGTGGAATGTTTCCTATTTATAAAGAGATGTATGTTGTAGGTTACTTCGGAGGAAAGCTTATGTATCTTGATGCTAATGGTTGGAAAGGGATGCCTTGTACAGAAGATGTGTTTAAAATGGAAAACTGGATGGTTTGTTAAGTGTAGTATCCATTAATTTATGGCGTTTTAAAGTAATTTTTGATTAAGATGATATAGCTTCAACGTATATTACTTTTTTAAAGGTCACAAGTGAATAAAATTAAATTTTTTTTATTAACGCTACTCTTCTCCATCTCGCTTTTTTCAGGAACATTACCTTATGATTTAGAAGAAAAAATCTCTTCAATTCCATTAAATAAAAATAACTATAGTATTTTTATTCAATCAACAAATAATCCCATACCTTTAGCCTCTTGGCATGTACATAAAAAACGTTCTCCTGCATCGGTTATTAAGATATTAACAACCTACTCTGCCTTGATGGAGTTAGGTTATGACTACCATTGGGAAACCAAGTTTTATCATACAGGAACAATAAAAAGAGGTGTTCTTCGTGGTGATTTAGTGGTAAAAGCATCAGGAGACCCAACTTTAAAAACAAGAGATATTGATTCTATTGTTGCAGGTATTAAGAGTCAAGGAATTCGGCGTATTACAGGTAACATTATTCTTGATAAGTCAATTTTTAGAATAAGTAGTCGAAATAACTCTGGTTTTGATAAAAATAAGTATAGTCCATATAATGCAATGCCTGATGCTTTGATGTTTAATCAACGCAAGAGTACAGTTTGTGTTGCCCCTCATGGCAGAAAAATCTATATTGATAAAGATGTACCAGATTTGAGTTATAACGTAATTAATAAGCTAAAGATTGTTAATGGCTCATGTAGAGGTAGTCGTGCTTGGCCAAGGGTTAGTGTACGAAAAAACAATATAATTTTTTCAGGAAAGCTATCTCGACACTGTCCTAATAGAAAGGTTTGTAAGGTAATAACTAAACCTCATCTCTCTTTTTACTATACATTAAAAAAGAAGATTCAAAAGAGTGGTATTAAATATAATGGAAGAATGAAGCTTAGAAAAACACCAAAGAGTGCTAAGTATCTATTCTCTCACTACTCTAAATCACTAGAAGAGATTATCTCTGTAACAGCTAAAAAGAGCAATAACCTTTTTGCACGACAGATTATGTTAACTTTAGGGGTTACACAATACGGTGTACCTGGAACATTACAAAAAGGGCGTAATGGTGTAGAGAGAATATTAAAAAGACATCATATTTTAGAAGAGGGACGAACTTTTATTGAAAATGGTTCAGGTCTTTCACGTATTTCAAAGGTTACAGCCCAATCTTTAGGAAATCTACTTCTTGATGCTTATCATAATTATGGATATAGATGGATGCAAACTCTCTCTATTGCAGGAGTTGATGGTACTATTAGACGACGTTTTAAATACTCTTCTGTTTTTGGTAGAGCATGGATGAAAACAGGAACAATTCGTGGTGTAGCCAATATTGCTGGTTATGTAGAAGGAGCTTCAGGAGAGCATTATGTTGTTGTTGTATTGGTTAATGATAAATACTCTAGAAAATATGGGCGTAAGTTAGCTAATAGAGTTATAGAGTGGGTTGCAGATACACAATAAATTAAAGGACGAGATATGAACAACTCTATTCTGGTTATTATGGCAGGAGGAAAAAGCTCTAGAATGCAAAGAGATAAAGCTCTTTTGCCTTTTAATGGCTATAACTCATTAGCTCAATATCAATATGAGAGATTTAAACCTTTTTTCTCAAAAATATATATCTCTGCAAAAGAGAATAAATTTGATTTTTCTGTTAATATTATTAAAGATTGCTACAGTAGTTCCTCTCCATTAGTGGCATTGATTTCTATTTTTGAAACATTAAAAGATATTGATGAAGTTGTGGTTTTAACTGTGGATGCCCCTTTTGTAGATAGAGAGGTTTTTTATACTCTATTAAATAGTGCAAAAAAAGAGAGTAGTGTTATTGTTGCTGAGTCTCCATATGGTATAGAGCCTCTTTGTGCTATATATAGACGAGATATTCTATCTGTAGCCAAAGAGATGTTAAAAGAGAATAGACATCGTCTACAGACTCTTTTAGATAGAGTTACTAGTCAGAAACTATTTTTTAAAGATGATAAACTCTTTATGAATCTAAACTATCCCTCTGATTATCAGTTGGCAAAAAGATTGTCATCTAACATCTGAATCATCATACTCTTTGTAAAATAGACAAACTTTTCAAATAGTTCACTTTTATATTTATCTTTATGATAAATCATAAAAAAGTGACGTTTACACTCAAAGTTTTTAAGAGGAACTTGTATTAGCTTATTATTCTCTATTTCGTGTTTAACCGCAATTTTAGAGATACAGGTAAGACATTGATGGTTCATAAGTAGTGATTTGATAGATTCAGTATGTCCCAACTCTAAAAATATATTAATGTGGTCTACTTTATCTTTAATGTAATCTAAAAAGACTTCACGTGTTCCTGATCCCTCTTCTCGAAGTACCCATTTACGTGACTGTATTGAATCAATAAAACATTTTTTATTTAATTCTGGATCGGTTGTTACAACAATAAGTTCATCAATACCAACAATCTCTTTGATAATATCTGCATCATTAACCATACCTTCAATAAAGCCAACATCAAGTTTGCCATCTTTGATTTGGTCAACAATATTTTTTGTATTTCCCTCTTTTAATGCAACTTTAACATCAGGGTAGTTGTTCATATATGAACATATAATAGGAGGCATCATATAATCTACAACAGTTGTACTTGCTCCTACACGAATCATACCTTTATTGACAGTATTTTTAAACTCATACTCAATATCGTTGATTTTTTTTACAATAGGAGAAATCTCTTTTTGAAAAGATCTTCCCATCTCGTTTAAGATAAGCTTTTTATTGATTCTGTCAAAGAGTGGATTGCCTAAAATTTTTTCTAGTTCTTTAATCGCCATAGAAATTGCCGACTGACTAAGACCCATATCTTTAGCCACATTGGTAAGGTGTCCCTCTTTAACAACATTTAAAAAAATCTCCATTTGACGGAGTGTTAGTTTTTCTTTTTTATCTCTCATAAAGGTATTATATCAGAAAAATAGTTTACCTATTCAATTATCATCAAAAAAATTGAATATCTATATAAAAAGTATAGAAAAGTTAAAGGTTAGATTAAATCTACACCTTTTTCACCTTTAATCATTGCTCCAATAACATAAGCATCAGTGTTTTTACAAACAGCCTCTACATCTTCGCCATCAACAACAAGAACCATTCCTACACCCATATTAAAGGTTCTAAACATCTCTTCTTCGTTTACATACTGTCCCATAAACTCAAAAATAGGAAGAATCTTTAGACTATCTTTGCTAATTTGAGCTCTCATTCCATCAGGAAGCACTCTTGGTAAGTTCTCTACAATTCCACCACCTGTAATGTGTGCTAAAGCTTTAATTTTATCTCTATTGGCTTTAAACTCTTTTACATAGATTCTTGTAGGCTCTAAAAGAGTATCTATAAGTGGCTTTCCATCAAACTCTGTATCTAGACTCATACCTAATTTATCAAAAAAGAGTTTTCTTACCAGTGAGTAACCATTAGAGTGAACACCAGAGCTTGGAAGTGCTAAGATAACTTGACCCTCTTTTACATTTGCCAATGTATCCATTTCGCTTCGTTCTGCAATTCCCACAGCAAATCCAGCCAAATCAAAATCTCCACCAGAGTACATTCCTGGCATCTCTGCTGTCTCTCCTCCAACCAATGAACACTCACTTCGTCTACAACCCTCGGCTATTCCTGCAACCACATCTTTTGCATTTTCAGGAACAAGATGACCTGTTGCATAGTAGTCCAAGAAAAACATAGGTGTACCAAAGTTACAGATAAGGTCATTTACACACATTGCAACCAAATCAATACCCACTGTATCAAACTTATTGCTATCAATTGCAAGTTTTAGCTTTGTTCCAACACCATCTGTTGCCGAAAGAATTACAGGCTCTTTATAACCTGTTGGCAGAGCATAAGCACCAGCAAATGAACCAATTCCCCCAATTACATTTGAATCAAAAGTTGACTTTACATCTGCCTTTATTGCTTCGACAAAATCATTTCCTGCATCAATATCTACACCTGCATCTTTATATGAAACCTGTTCCATTATCTATTCTCCTTATTTTTATCACTACAGAGTGGAAATGCTGAATTTAGTACTTTTGTAATGTAACAAGAGCCTGTAAGACCACTCACTATTAATATAACCATAACGCTCACTTGTAGCATAAAAGCCAGTTTTAAAGAACCCATTCCTAGTAACATTAAAACAATCCCCAAGACCGAAGCCAAAATGATTTTTTGCAACTTCTCAACACACATAAGTCACTCCTGTAATTTTTTTGCAATTATAACTAAAGTTAACTGTTTAATTTACGACCAAGCTTCTCTTCTACTGAAGCAATTTTATTGTTGAGTCTTCCTACGTCACCATCTCGCCAATCTATCTTGATAGAGCTATAGATTCGACCACAATCTTTTTGTAGCTCTTGGTATGCTTGGTTGATAACAGCTAAAACCTCTTCTACTGTCTCCCCCTCTATAATTGTTCCCATTGGGGTAAGTTGATAGTTTAATCCACTCTTATCTACAATATCTAGAACACGTGCTACAAAGGCACTTTTGCTTTGGGTCTGTTCTGTTGGAAACATTGAAAACTCTACTAATGCACTCATCTTAATCCTTAATTTTAATAGAGCCATCATACAGAAATTATGATAAAATAGGGGATTAATATGAGGAAAATCGAAATGAATAAAAAAATATTGATAGTAACCTTTCTCTTAGTTGGAATGGTTCTTACAACAGGCTGTTTAGATGATTTTAAAGAGAAAAAAAAGATTGAAAAAAAACTACTTATAGGTACACCAACAGAGGAGTATTATGAGCATGCACAAGAGTATTTTGAAGAGGGAAATTATAGTCAAGCGTTAAAATATGATTTTAAACAACTAGAAGAGGATTTAAAATATTATAAAGAGGAGAGTTCTGAAATAGCTTTAGATTATAACAATATAGCCCTAGATTATGATAAGTTAAAAGATTACAATAACTCTATAACTTATTATATAAAAGTTATAAAGATAGATGATATTGTTTTAGAGCCTGATAACCCTGAACGGGCAACAACTTACTATAATATAGCCTCTTCTTATGATAGTTTAAAGCTTTATAATAAGGCATTGAATTTTTATTTAAAGTCATTAAAAATAGATAAGGATAGCGAAAGTATCTTGCTGACATATTATGATATTGCTAAGATATATGAACATAAAGGTAGCTATAAACAGGCATTACACAACTATCAAAAAGCGTTAGTACTACATAATAAAAGTATGAAAAAAGACCAAGCAATGGGCGAAAATATAACCCAAGGTATTAGTAGATTAAAGCAGAAAATAAAATAGATGTTTGATGTAGTAATTATAGGAGCAGGTGCAAGTGGTTTAGTATCTGCTATTGTATCGGCAAAACGAGGCAAAAGAGTTTTAATCTTAGAGAAAAACAAAAAAGCAGGGAAAAAGCTCTTAGCCACAGGAAATGGAAAGTGCAATATCACAAACCAACGCCCTACCCCCCAGCGATTCTATTCGCAAAATCCAAAATTTATTAACCAAGTTTTAGATGGCTACAGCTATCAGACCATCAAACAGTTTTTCAAATCAATAGGTCTAGAGCTTATCGAAGCCAAAGAGCAAAAGGTCTTTCCTATGTCTCTTCAGGCATCATCAGTAGCAGAGATACTAGAGTACACCTGCCAAGAGCTAGGGGTAAAGATACTATACGAAGCAGAGGTTAAAAGCATCGGAGTCGGAGGCTTTAGCCCCGAACAAAATAGCCATATCTATAAAGTTTCACACACCAAAGGCAAAGATAAAACAAAATCGCTAATAGTAGCCACTGGTCACATATCTGCTCCACAACTAGGTGGTGTTG
>Ga0256827_10000998_pt1 | contig 17939 bp, 9 predicted proteins | sample CV84metaG_FD_185977 | JGI IMG/M metagenome (GOLD analysis project Ga0256827, IMG submission 185977) | Hydrothermal vent microbial communities from East Pacific Rise, Pacific Ocean - CV84 | ecosystem: Environmental > Aquatic > Marine > Hydrothermal vents | place: Pacific Ocean: East Pacific Rise... | reverse complement strand
CTCAATAACATTTTCGAGTAATCATCGTGTTTTGAATGTTTGCAGATTATTGGGGGAGAAGAAGCGACTCTTTTACTTTAAATTGTCCTTAAAAAAATGCAGCATTCCGTTCTTTAAAAAGTCTCTAAACTTTTATTTTCAAAGCCAATTTGTAAAAGCTCAAATTTGGTGTCTTTTATTACCTAAACCACCCCCGTAAAATCAAATGTGAAAGCACCTTTTGTGCGCCGAAAGGACTGAAGTATAACGGCCTAGTATATGTGTTGTGTGGAGACAAAAGTACAAAATCTTTAACCCCTCTCAAAGCCAAATCTTTGATTTATCCATAATCGTCAAAATAAATAGCCAAATCAAAGATTTGGCGGTATCAGAAACTTACTACTACCATTAGATTCCACACTAATTTTCCACATAACATATATACTTTGTTATACTTCGGTCTCTCGTTGTCCGAATATTTGGTTTTTTACATATTTGGTTTTTATGGGGGATTTCCTTCATTTAGTTATCGTAGCTGCCATTCTTTAAACAAACTAATCAATATACTCAAACACCAAATTCTTTGCATAAACTCCTAAAGGAATGCTTTGTATTTTTTTTAGACTTTGATTTAAGCTTCTTCTATTTTCTTTTAGTTGGCACATGTAATTTGTTACCACCAAAACCTTAAACAATATTGCCAAAAATCAAAAACACAACTCAATAACATTTTCGAGTAATCATCGTGTTTTGAATGTTTGCAGATTATTGGGGGAGAAGAAGCGACTCTTTTACTTTAAATTGTCCTTAAAAAAATGCAGCATTCCGTTCTTTAAAAAGTCTCTAAACTTTTATTTTCAAAGCCAATTTGTAAAAGCTCAAATTTGGTGTCTTTTATTACCTAAACCACCCCCGTAAAATCAAATGTGAAAGCACCTTTTGTGCGCCGAAAGGACTGAAGTATAACGGCCTAGTATATGTGTTGTGTGGAGACAAAAGTACAAAATCTTTAACCCCTCTCAAAGCCAAATCTTTGATTTATCCATAATCGTCAAAATAAATAGCCAAATCAAAGATTTGGCGGTATCAGAAATTTACTACTACCATTAGATTCCACTCTGAATTTCCACATAACATATATACTTTGTTATACTTCGGTCTCTCGTTGTCCGAATATTTGGTTTTTTACATATTTGGTTTTTATGGGGGATTTCCTTCATTTAGTTATCGTAGCTGCCATTTTTTAAACAAACTAATCAATATACTCAAACACCAAATTCTTTGCATAAACTCCTAAAGGAATGCTTTGTATTTTTTTTAAGACATGGATTTAAGCTTCTTCTATTTTCTTTTAGTTGGCACAGGTAATTTGTTACCACCAAAACCTTAAACAATATTACCAAAAATCAAAAACACAAGCTCAATAACATTTTCGAGTAATCATCGTGTTTTGAATGTTTGCAGATTATTGGGGGAGAAGAAGCGACTCTTTTACTTTAAATTGTCCTTAAAAAAATGCAGCATTCCGTTCTTTAAAAAGTCTCTAAACTTTTATTTTCAAAGCCAATTTGTAAAAGCTCAAATTTGGTGTCTTTTATTACCTAAACCACCCCCGTAAAATCAAATGTGAAAGCACCTTTTGTGCGCCGAAAGGACTGAAGTATAACGGCCTAGTATATGTGTTGTGTGGAGACAAAAGTACAAAATCTTTAACCCCTCTCAAAGCCAAATCTTTGATTTATCCATAATCGTCAAAATAAATAGCCAAATCAAAGATTTGGCGGTATCAGAAACTTACTACTACCATTAGATTCCACACTAATTTTCCACATAACATATATACTTTGTTATACTTCGGTCTCTCGTTGTCCGAATATTTGGTTTTTTACATATTTGGTTTTTATGGGGGATTTCCTTCATTTAGTTATCGTAGCTGCCATTCTTTAAACAAACTAATCAATATACTCAAACACCAAATTCTTTGCATAAACTCCTAAAGGAATGCTTTGTATTTTTTTTAGACTTTGATTTAAGCTTCTTCTATTTTCTTTTAGTTGGCACATGTAATTTGTTACCACCAAAACCTTAAACAATATTGCCAAAAATCAAAAACACAACTCAATAACATTTTCGAGTAATCATCGTGTTTTGAATGTTTGCAGATTATTGGGGGAGAAGAAGCGACTCTTTTACTTTAAATTGTCCTTAAAAAAATGCAGCATTCCGTTCTTTAAAAAGTCTCTAAACTTTTATTTTCAAAGCCAATTTGTAAAAGCTCAAATTTGGTGTCTTTTATTACCTAAACCACCCCCGTAAAATCAAATGTGAAAGCACCTTTTGTGCGCCGAAAGGACTGAAGTATAACGGCCTAGTATATGTGTTGTGTGGAGACAAAAGTACAAAATCTTTAACCCCTCTCAAAGCCAAATCTTTGATTTATCCATAATCGTCAAAATAAATAGCCAAATCAAAGATTTGGCGGTATCAGAAATTTACTACTACCATTAGATTCCACTCTGAATTTCCACATAACATATATACTTTGTTATACTTCGGTCTCTCGTTGTCCGAATATTTGGTTTTTTACATATTTGGTTTTTATGGGGGATTTCCTTCATTTAGTTATCGTAGCTGCTATTTTTTAAACAAACTAATCAATATACTCAAACACCAAATTCTTTGCATAAACTCCTAAAGGAATGCTTTGTATTTTTTTTAGACTTGGATTTAAGCTTCTTCTATTTTCTTTTAGTTGGCATAGGTAATTTGTTACCACCAAAACCTTAAACAATATTACCAAAAATCAAAAACACAAGCTCAATAACATTTTCGAGTAATCATCGTGTTTTGAATGTTTTCAAATAATTGGGGGAGAAGAAGCGAATCTTTTACTTTAAATTGTCCTTAAAAAAATGCAGCATTCCGTTCTTTAAAAAGTCTCTAAACTTTTATTTTCAAAGCCAATTTGTAAAAGCTCAAATTTGGTGTCTTTTATTTCTTAACCCACCCCCGTAAAATCAAATGTGAAAGCACCTTTTGTGCGCCGAAAGGACTGAAGTATAACTAGTTTATATCATAATATTTCTACATAGATAAACCCTAATATGGGGGGATATCGGAAGAAATCGTTTGTTTTATTTTGTGTTTTGATATTCTCATTCTACAAAGATAGGTAAATCATCTAATGGGTTATGAAGATTCTTGATATTTTTCTGACTTACATGTGTGTAAATCTCTGTTGTCTTGGAGCTCTTATGGCCTAGTAACATCTGTATATACCTTATGCCAACTCCTTTGTCCATCATGTGTGTGGCATAACTATGTCGTATCATATGCGCACTTACTCTCTTGTTTAATCCTGCTCTGCTTGCTGCTTTGCGCAAAATGGCATTCACAGCAGTAGTAGAATATTTTCCTCCCTTTTGCCCCTCAAATAAATATACCTTGGGTCGATATGCCTTGAAATAAATGCGTAATTGTTTCAATAACACTTCGCTCAATTGTACATTCCTATCTTTATTTCCCTTTCCTCCTAGTATATGTATTACCATTTGAGCAGAATCAATATCTTTTACCGTTAAGCCAACGAGCTCTGCCATTCTTACTCCTGTACCATAAAGTGTCATGATAATTGTCTTATGCTTTAAATTACTACTAACCTCTAACATTTTCTTTATCTCGCTAACAGCAAGTAATTTAGGTAATGTGTTGCTCTTTTGTGGTGAAACTAGTTTCTCAACATCCATTTTATCTCCCTTGGCATAGTCGAAAAATAATTTTATGGCTGATACCAATTGCCGCTGTACACTTATTGAATATCCCTTTGGTACAATATAATTGTGAATATAAAAATTTACATCCTCATTGCCAATATCTAGTGGGTCTTTGCCACTATAATATGCCAAAAATTGCTTCACAGAGAATAAATACGATTTTATTGTTTGCTCACTATAACGCTTCGACGACAAATACCTATCATATCGCAAATACCAATCTCTACCCTTTTCATTTAACTCCATCACCTCTCGCAAAGGTGCTTTATTTACTTTTCTATCTAAATATCTCTTCTTTAGTTCATATAAATCTAGTTTATACAACTTCCCTAATACGTCTATTAATAACTTATAATTAGAGGGAGTATTTAATATTTGGTAATTTGTTTTTGTAGAATTATATTCACAACCTAAGCCCATTAAAATTTTATGAATATCTTTATCAAAGTTAAATTTTAATAAAATATAATGTCTGCCTTTATTTTTAATTTCGTCGAATATGATTGTTTTTGCTCTCAAAATATACTTGTATATTATTCCTTTTTATTTGTTTCTTAGGTAGAAGAATGTAAAATTACAATATTTTTCTTTACGAAAAAAATCAAAATAATCAGTAGCTATATCAACTCCCTTAAATCTCCCAAATCGAAATTCCATTTTCCAATATCATCATCATATTTCATGGCATCTTTTACCATTTTATCAAATACAATATTGGTAACTTCATGGGCTCCCATTCTCAAACCATGTGGATTTGTAACTTGAGAATCAATAAAATGAAAGTCTTTAGATTTTAGCAGTTCAGAAAGAGCAAATAGAGCAACCTTAGATGCACTTGGCATTAAATGAAACATAGATTCTCCAAAGAAAGCCTTACCCAAGGAAACGCCATAAAGTCCACCAACAAGTTTATTGTTTAGATAAACCTCCACTGTATGCAAATATCCCATGTCGAAAAGAACTTGATATGTACTAATAATTTCATCAGAAATCCATGTTCCCAATTGTCCTTTTCGGTTAATATTACCACAATGATATATTACATCTTTGAAATTTGTATCAAGTCTAATTTCAAAATTATTTTTCCTAATAGTTTGCTTTAAACTCTTACTAAGATGTATTTCTCCAGGGGTATAAATAGGACGATATGGACTTGCCCACCACAGAATATCTTCGCCAGGATTAAACCACGGAAATATACCCATAGAATATGCTTGTAACAACCTATCTACATTCAAATCGCCACCTACGGCAAGTAAACCATTCTTATTAGCTAACAAAGGATCTGGAAATATTATTTCATCACTCAATAAAAACAACATTATTCTACTAGTTCTTTAATTTATGTATAAAATAGAAATTAATAGTAGGAAACCAGCCATATTTCTTCATTGTTTCTTGGAGTTCTATATTTGTAGTTTCAGTAACTGGAGTGATATATCTGTAATCAGATTGTAGATTATGATGGGAGTATATTACCTTATTAATCCCGACTTCCAACCTAAGTTCAGCATCTGGGTTATTATATAAAGGAAGTATTTTGCCGAAGAAAACACCTACATTTACATAATTGGTATTTAAAGTAAGGGGCTTTGTACTCTGAGTCTTTGAAATTGGACCTAAAGGATAATCACTCGACGATAAATCTATCCCAAAGGCATTGTTTATTACTTCATCATCAATATCTTTCTTAAGTAAATTCATCCATTGTAAACTCATACCTCCATAATAACGTCTATTATCAGTTCCAAAATAATAGTGAGCTCCAACATCTATTCCAGCACCTATAAGAAAAGGGTCGTCTAAAATAGCAGTTATGTTTTCGTCGGCACCCCAAAGGTTCATATAGCCAATGGGTACATTATTGAATGGAATAGTAACAAATTGAGAACTAATATGAATAGCAAAGCGTGTACTAAATCTATTAAAATATCCAATATCATAAGTATAAGGTAACTTTGCTCCGAAACGTAATCCTTGATTTATGTCCTGTGCCTTAGCTTGTTTAGAGAAAATAGTAATTGTTATTATTAGAAAAAGAAAGTATAGTTTTTTGTACATATAATTTTTCAAATGATATAAAAATATAAAGTGTAAATATAGAGTTTTTTGTAAATATTAGGCCTTAGTACATGACAATTTTTAAATTATTAATGCAAAGCCACTTTGCTTCAATTAATAGACGCAGATTTGTATGATTAATTATGATTTCATATTTTTCCTTTGGAAAAATTATATAATATAAAATCATATACCGATACTAATCGGTACAGCGTCTAATATTTATAGAGAAGTCAATTAATAAATTATTAGATTTCATCATCATATGTCATTAATTTTTGTCATGTACTTATATATTAGGCATAAAAAAAGAGGCTACATTTTGAGCCTCTTTTTTGTTATTGTTTTAAGAAATGAGAATTATTTACCTTCTCCCATTTTACTCATTTCCTCTTCGTAAGTTTTCTTAAATCTTTCTTTGTCATAAAGAACTTCCATTTTTTTGTCCCTTGAAATTCCTTTGTCAATTCCGTTTAAGATTGTTTCTTTGTCAACCTCTATAGCCATATAAGTTTCGTAAGAACCATCATCTTTCTGACCTGTTTTCTCACAAATAACAGAAATATCAGCCAACTCTTGTTTAACGATATCGCGAGTCATGTTCTCAAAAGTTTGATTGAATTCTGTAGCATCACCAGCATCCATTTCGTTTGCATAACGCTCAGTAACAGACTTCAATGTAGAGCTAATAAGAGTAGCTAAACGTTGCTTAGTCATCAATAATGCTTTCTCTCTTGAAGTAGCAATATCTTTACTATGGCCTACACTACTTGCTCTAAAGAATTTCTTATCAGAATATCCTTTGCTTGCACATGGAAGTGTTAATTCATGAAAACCACCTGTTTTTTCTGCAGTTTTTTCTTCTGCTTTCTTTGTTCCACCACAAGATGAAATTACTAGTGCACTAACAAATAGTAGTACTACTAAGCTTGCCTTTTTTGTAAATTTGTTCATGATAGTTGGTATTTGGTTAATTAATATTTATGTTAATTTTTATATTTATTCTCTTTTACAATAAGTAAGCCAAAATTCTATTATTGAATAATAGCTTGCATTAATTTCTTAAATGAACTTCCATTAATATCTTCTGCTGCTTTTACATACGATTTTTCCTTTGCACTCTCAATATTATAATCCACTCCTTTATATTTTTCCGAAGAATATGTATAAACAGTTCTCTTTGCTTTGTTCTTCACCTCAATAGAATAAGAAAGATAAGATGATAGAATCTTTGTTGTACTATTAGGGCTCGATTCATGTATGTTTATTTTGAAGAATAATTCAGCATTTTTCTTTGAATCCACAACTATAAAATCATTCTTACCAAGCGATTGCTGTACAGCATCTTTAAGATAATGGTAATAAGGTGATTCGTTTTTATTTGAAGAGATGTATATTCTTGGCAAAACAAAGCTTACAGGAATTTTTATGGTATTTGTCTGAAAAGCATCGCTAATAAATTTTAACAACTTTTTATCTTCATTTTTAATTCTTAGTACCTTATTCTTTTCCAATTCTAGAAAAACATATATATCATTCTGCTTATAATGTACGCTATTAACTTCAACTATTACATCAGTGCTTTTCGAGTAAAAAGTATTCTGATAGGGAATAGAATTCTTACGATAGTTTACCTTGAAAGGAAAGCCACTAAGTTTCTGCATCTTGTCATTCTCAACAGATACAATTAGCTTTTCATTAAAATTATTTTTAGAATTTAATATTAACTTACTAGGTTTATAAACTAGTTTAATGGAAGTTAGAGTTGTCACAATAAACTCTCGTATATCAATATCCAATCTTTTTTGCTGTTCTTCAACAGTATAATAAACAGATTCGTTCCAATATTTTTTCAGTTCTAAAAGGGCATTTATACTATAATTTATTGCAGAAATATAGTTCAACTCAGACTTATCTTTTTGGGCTTGGTTGAATGCTGTAATAGCTCTATCAGCTGCGGCTTTCTTCTTTTTAGCTTGTATTTCTGCCCATTTTGCTTTCGACAAACGGTAATAGACCATATACATTTCATCTGTCTCAAAAGAGCCTTGTTGTTGGTATCCACTGAGGTCTTTTGTCATTTCCATTTTAATATATCGAGAAAACTCAGATCTATAACCCGTATTATTTTCAAAAGAGGAAACTATACTATTGGATTGAATTTGAACACTAATTTCAGAGGCTAAATCATTCAATGCAATTCTTTTTGCGGATTCAATGTAGTTGTTTGGATAGCTGCTTTTATTAACTTTAGCAATGCCTATATAGTACATTCCATTAATTGGCCTTGTTTTAACCCATTGTGGAGCAGTTTTCATCTGTTCTTCGTGCTTGCTCACTTTCTTGGAGCTTCCACAAGCAGTTAGAACTATCATAATTAATACGCTATATAATATTTTTGATCCCATTATTTAAGCTTATTAATTATGCTATTGGAAATAGTGCTACTACTATTTTTATAAATCAGAGACCTTAACTCATCAACAGAAGCTAGTTTTTTATTGGCTGTGAATTTTCTTTTCAGATTGTTGTGTGCAGAATATGATGTATTAACTTTGCCATCATAACTAGGATATAATTTAGAATAACTGCCATCATAAGAAGCATATTCCACATCCGATTCGTAAGCTTTTCTGATAATATCAGTACCGAGTATTTCACCTGTTGAGAGAGATAATATTTTATAAGTAATGGTCATAGAAACTTTCCTATAAGTAGAATAAATATAGTAAGTTATCTTTTTATACTTTGTTTTATAATATGTTTTACCTGTTTCGCTATCCTTATACTTTACTTTATAAGACTCATATCCTTTTTTAGCTGTTTTCTTCAATGGACGATAATCAACCCCATAGGATGACACATCAATAATAACCGAATATTTAACCCCTGAAATTTCTCCAACATCCAACTGATCGTCAGAGTTTACCATGCCACTTAATGCCAGTTCTTGCTCTTTAATAACCTCATCAATATTATCTCTATCTACTATTTTTACAAATGGATCTTTAATTCTAATAATATCATTCAGAACGTATTGCTTTATATTTTTGGAGAAATCATAATAGCGACTTTTCTTGTCGTTGGTAATGGCAATACCAATTTGGCCTTTTTTGAGCACATAAGTCAGGTGTTCTTTAGTGTCTTTATAATTTCCTACCCTCGAAAGAATTCTATTATAAGCATCATAAGCTTTTCTATACTCCTTATCGTCTTTATATTTCTCTGCCTTTCTATAGTATGGCTCTAAGTATGCAATATTGCGCAGCTCGTTGACGTCCTTAAAGTTCTGGTCGAATTTATATACTTCATTAAAACATTTTTCGGCATCAGGAAAACGCTCAAGTTCAATAAATTTTAATCCGTCATCGTATTTCTGACTTAAATAACTTGCTTTAGCATCTTTATACTTATCTTCATTAGCTTGAGAAATTGGAATTTCAATATTTACACCTTTAAGCTTCTTTTGATATGCTAAGGCATCCAAATATGCATAGGTGGCTTTTTCGTAATTCTCTTCGAAAACATATTTAGAAAACACTTCAAGGTATTTATTCAATACTTGTTTTCCTGTTCTATTCATTCCTATAAGGGCATCGGTATTGCTAAAGTTCTTTTTAATTGATTGATAATATAAATCAGCGGCAGCGGTGTATTGACCAGCATCTTCAAGTATTTTCCCTTTTTTAGATAAACTTTTTGATGTAACACAAGAGCTTGTAATAGCGGCAAGTACAATAAATAAAAGTAATAGTCTCTTCATATACAATCAATGAGTTATAATAAATCAAAATTAATTCTTAACTAGAAATAGGTATTGTGCAATAATTAATACTAGTAAGAAAAATAATATTTGCAAACATCGTGCTAAAATCCCTCCAATAAGAAACAATAATGATATTTTAAATTAACTTGTTAAAAATATATATTTATTCCATACTCTCGTTAAAAATATCATTTTATTTTTTAAGGTATTATCAATTAAATGTAGTCTTACTAAACTATTAACCAAATTTAAGAAATCGCACCAACAATTAAGTTGGCACGATCGCTTTAAGGTTAAACATTGATTTTAGAATAGACTATTATCTTCAAAGGATAAGTCTCATTTATTAATTAAAAATCATTCTCAACCACGTTTAACCCTAGTTTTTTGAATAGTTCTTGCATCTTAATTAAAGACTCAATATCTGTTATTGCTCCTTTATCTGCTGATTTAAGGTAATTTTCCTTTGCTTTTGCATAGTTTCCTATTAGCTCATAACATATTCCTATATTGTAATATAAGTTCTGAGGTTTTTTAAGCTTCGATTCATTAGCAATTATTTCTTGGTAAGCTTTTCCCAACTCATTTACACTTCCTGCATCAGCTAAAGCCTTGAAAACCTTTTTCTTATTCTTCATTTCTTTTTTGAAAGCCTTATCTGCTTTATCGCCTTTAACTGCTTTAAAACTATATGTTTTTGGTACATAAATAGGTGAAAACATTCCTCCACTTCTATTTATTACATCTTTCGATAACATTTTTGTGTATTTTTCAATAGTAGGAGTAACAGGATATTCAACTAATTTAGAATCAATTTTAGACTTTTCATTTTTTAAAGAAAACTCTTTAACTACTTCACCCTTAGAATTACTTGTAATTGTTATTTTACCATCAACCATAGCTTTAGCATCTACAGAGTGCTTATAATAGAAAAATGGAATAGCTTCCTTACTCTTATCTTTTGCTTTTAAAAGCTCATGAGTTTTTGTAACACTACCACTAAAAATATAATTACCACCAATTACATATTTAGCTGCTGATGCATCTTTTGTTAGTTCATATATTCTTGTTGTGTACCAAGGATTATAAACTTTAGCTTTTCCTTTTGTGTTTATTCCTCTTTCTTTCCAATTAATAGTATTATATAATGTATTGGCAAAGTCTTTTCCAAAAGAATTCATTGTAGTTCCATTATTAGTCAATTCTTGAACAGTAATAGGGCCACCTTCTTCAAGTACATAATATGGCTTGTCTTTTAATACATAAGAATATACTTTCTGTGCATCCAATGATGTTGAAACTAACATCAATAATAGCATATATATTGTAATATTTAATTTTTTCATTATATTTATCTTTTTAAATAATTTGTAAATAAAAATAAGTTCTTAATAATAAACAAAGTGTTTATTACATTACTAATTAACGATCTACTAATATTAATTTTATATTTCCTTTTGACAGTTTACCATTAATATTATACGATCCAGTTGCATCTTTGAATCTATAAATTTTCACATAATCGCCATTAGGCTTCAAATCGAAATAAAATAGCATTCTAGTTTTAAAAGGATAAACATAATCCATAGAACCTTCTTTTTTCTTCCATATTTCATCATAATCTGCTTTATCTACAAGCTTAAGCTTATAGTCTTTTTCAGACCAACGTAAATACTTACCAGACTCATTATTAATAATTGCAAAGAATTTTTTTAGAATCACTTCTCCTTCTTTTGCACCCTTACTACTAATAGTCATTGAACTAAAGCTCCAAGTAGGATACATTATCAATTTCTCAACATCAAAATCCTCGTCTAAGTAGGTATTAAAGTCAGGTCCAAATACTTTTTCAGGTATTTCATTGGCAACATCTTTATCTGATGTAATTACGAAAGACAGCTTAGAATCTGAAATACTACTAACATTTACTTTTTGACTAAATGCAGTATTCGACATTAAAAACATCAATACCATGGGAAATAGAAATTTCCAATTTGAGTTTGTTTTTTTCATTGTTTTAAGTTTTTTGAATTAATAAATGAATTTAATTATGCAATATGTTTTCCTTTGATAATTATTAGTTGCAGTAGGAGGGGTATTTTGAAAAATAAAAAAACTAAAAATATTTTATTTTTGTTAAAAAATCACTACTTTTGAGGCATAGAAAAATAAAAAATATATTTTAGGGGATATTTTTCCAGTATAAGTAGATATATAAAATTTGTTTAGGATCCAATAAATAAAAGGATTTTTTATAAAAATAAATATAATGAAAAGACTTCTAACATTAGTTATAGTTATTCTAATTAGCAATTTCGTATTAGCTCAGAATGAATTTTGGGGGATGACACAACAAGGAGGGACATTTGATGCAGGTGTTATTTACAAAACAGATGAAAATGGAGATAATCTATCCGTAGTTCATAATTTTGAATTTGAAAGTGATGGTGCGAAGCCGAATTTTTCAAAACTATGTGAAATTTCTAATGGAAAGCTTTATGGGATGACTTCTTACGGTGGTGTCAATAATAGGGGAACACTTTATGAATATGATATTATCACTAATACAACTACTAAAAAAGTCGATTTTGGTGGTATTAATAACGGTAGTAGACCTTACGGATACTTAATTCAAGCTTCTAATGGAAAGTTATATGGAATGACATATAAAGGAGGTAGCAATGATGCAGGTGTAATTTTTGAGTATGACCCTATTTCCAATATATTTACTAAAAAAATTGATTTTGATGATACTCTCAAAGGGAAAAACCCTTATGGCTCTTTAGTACAAGCTACAAATGGTAAAATTTATGGAATGACAACCGGAGGAGGTATTAATGATTATGGTGTTTTGTTTGAATTTGACCCTATTACTAATGTCTTTAACAAGAAAGTTGATTTTGATGGAACTAATAAAGGAGCTCTCCCTAGAGGTTCTTTAATACAAGCTTCTAATGGTAATTTATATGGAATGACAACAGAAGGGGGAAGTTATTTATATAGTTATGGTGTCTTATTTGAATACAATCCAGCAACCAATATATTTACTAAAAAGGTTGATTTTGATTGGACTAATAAAGGAGGAAACCCTAAGGGTTCTTTAATGCAAGCTTCCAATGGAAAACTATATGGAATGACTAGAGGAGGAGGAATTAATAATATGGGGGTTGTTTTTGAATATAATATTAGTACTAATATTTTTACTAAAAAAATTGATTTTGATGGCAATAATAATGGTGAAGAAGCTATAGGGAGCCTAATACAAACATCCAACGGAAAATTATATGGAATGACATGTTTAGGAGGGCAATATTTTGTAGGGACTCTTTTTGAATATAATATCTCAACAAATTCATTAACAAAAAAAGTTGATTTTGATGGAGCCAATAAAGGTAGCTATCCCATAAATTTGATGCAGGCATCCAATAACAAATTATATGGAATAGCTTCAGGTGGAGGGGCAGATAATAGTGGAGTTATTTTTGAGTTTAATACATCAACTAATTCATTTGTTAAAAAGGTTGATTTCTACCATTCTGTTGATGGTAGACATCCAACCTCTTCATTATTGAAAGCATCTAATGGAAAACTATATGGATTGGCTAATGGTGGAGCGCATGGTTTTGGAATTTTGTTTGAAATAGATCCAATAACTAATGTATTTACTAAAAAGATTGATTTTGAGGGAAGTATTAATGGTAAACATCCCTGTGGGTCATTAATTCAAATTACAAATGGAAAATTATATGGTATGACAATCGATGGAGGTGTTCAGAATCAAGGTGTTATCTTTGAGTATGATATTTCTTCAAATATTCTTATTAAAAAATATGATTTTTACGCAACAGGTCCAAGCAATGGATACACCCCACATGGTTCACTATTGCAAGCTTCAAATGGGAAATTATTTGGAATAACATTAGAAGGAGGTATAGGTAGAGGTGTTCTATTTGAATATGATCCTATAACAAACATATTTACTAAAAAAATTAATTTTGGACAAAATTCTATAATGGAATGGCCTATTGGTTCTTTAATTCAAGTTAATAATAAGTTATATGGTATGAGAGGGAAATCTGAATCTACTTATGTTTCCTATAATATAATTTTTGAATATGATATTTTATTAGATTCTTTAATAGAAAAAAGAAAACTTTGGGGATCAACTTCAGATGGTTCTATAATAAAAACCTATAATAATAAATTATATGGAATGACAAATTTAGGAGGTTCTTATGGTAAAGGTGTAATTTTTGAATATGATATAATATTAGATTCATTAACAGTAAAAATAAATTTTGATGGCAGTAATAAAGGAAGTGAACCTTATGGTTCATTAATGCAGGCAACAAATGGGAAATTATATGGAATGACAAAATGTGGTGGATATAATAATAAAGGTGTTGTTTTTGAATATGATTATATAAATGACACATTTACTAAAAAAAAGGATTTTAATGGTATTGATGGTGATACTCCTTATGGGAGTTTAATAGAACTTGGAAATGCTGAAAGTGTTTCTTTTACTACTTCTCAATCTTTTTTTATTTCTCCACCATTTGATGTAGAGTTTACGAACACTTCAATAGCTTATCAAAATTATCAATGGGATTTTGGTGATGGTGGTGTTAGTATGTTAGATAATCCATCTCATACTTATATTAATAATGGAGTGTATACGGTTAATTTAATTGCTACCGATACCATTACAAATACAATAGATACAGCTTCTGCAATAATTACTTGTACTGGAAATACATCCAATCCTTGTTCATTTAATGCAGAGCTTACTCAATCACAATTAGCAGCTTTAATATGTGTTGATGATAGCTTTAGGCTTAGTGCTACATCATTGCCTAATATTAGTTATCAATGGGCGCTTAATGGTGTTATTATTCCAGGAGCCATTGATTCAATATTTTATGCAAAAGAACAGGGATTTTATATTGCAATTCTTAATAATGCAACTTGTGCTAAAGTTACAAGTAATCATTTTGTATTAGCTAATTATACATCCATAATACCAACAATCAGTATTGTTGGAAGTATTACTCCTTGTTCTGACGATAGCCTTGAGTTGGAAGCAACAGCTGGATTTACTAATTATGTATGGAGTAATGGCAAAACAGGGCGTAGTATCTATATTAAAGAATCAGGATATTTTACTGTAGATGCATATGATACTAATACTTGTATAAATAGTTCACAAGAAACTATTGTAAATATGTCATTAGCCGATATTCCAAAGATATGTGCTATAAGTGTAGATGCAAATACAAATCATAATATTATAAAGTGGCAAACAGAAACTACCCAAAAGATAGATAGTTTTAGAGTTTATAGAGATACTAATGCTACCCAACAATATGAATTTATTGGAAGTGTAGCCTATGCAAGCATATTAGAGGTAGAAGATATATATTCGGATGCTAGAATACGCCAATATGCATATAAAATTACAGCAATAGATACTTGCGGCAAAGAAAGCCCATTAAGCTTAAGTCATAAAACCATGCATTTAATAGTAAATGAGACTTCGAATAATTATTGGTTATTAACGTGGCAACCCTATGAGGGATTTAACTTTAACTCCTATAAAATATATCGAGGTATAGATAATATTAATATGACCTTGTTATCTACAATATCCAATAATATGCTTTCATATACGGATTTTAACAATCCAAGTGGAGATGTTTTTTATAAGATAGAAGTGGTTTCTACCGACTCCTGTGGACAAGCATCATTAGGTATTTCGCAAAGTAATATAGTTAATACTAATAATACATCAATTGGAGGTGTTAACGCTGCTTCTACCCATAACCTCAGTATGCTACTTTTTCCAAACCCAAATAATGGTAACTTTACTTTAAATATTAACTCGAGTAATAATAAATCTAAGAGCTATAGTATAGAGATCTATAATACAATTGGAGAGTTAATTCATAGTGAGAAGATACAGTTTGCAACTTCCATAAGTAAACAAATGAAATTTAACTATCTAAGTAAAGGGATATATTTTATTAGGTTGAAAAGTAAAGATGATGTATTGAATATAAGGTTTATTGTTCAATAAAAAAATAGCTTCGGCGTAGCCTAGAACTACGCCGAAGCTATATATTTAAATCTTCCCTAAAAGTAAATTCTATACATAAACATAGGGAAAAATCCTTGCTGATAATCGACCTTCAATTCATTCTTTAAAGGATCCCAAAGTTGTTGCATTACATTTTGGTGATTGGTAAGATTTTGCACTTCAAAAGCCCATTCTTGGTCAATATGTCCTGTGCTCATTCTGAAACTAATCTTTGCATCAATGCGGAAATAATTGGGGTGTTGCTTTGAATAGGCTTCATCGTAATTATAGTAAGCACTATTTTGTTGTTTCGATTTTTCTTCATCTATTGGAGTATATGGTTTGCCACCAGCGTAAGTTCCCTTTAAGTCTATATTTATTCTAGAAGCTTTGCCAATGGGTATTTCATAACCACCAAGTGCGTTTAATACAAATCTATTGTCGAATACAGTAGAATGTTCAATTTTGTTGTAGCCCTCATACAAAGAGCGAAATAGAGAAGCTGTTCCCAATAGATAGAAATGTTTTGAAAGAAACTTCTCCAAAGTAAGCTCTACACCATAATTGGTACCAGTTCCTTGGCTCAAAAGGCTATCCACAAGGTAAATATGGAAATCAGCACCGGCATTTAGTGCAGAATAATTTTGTTCGCCCAAGCTTTTACTTATTGGTGCATTATTGAGTTTTTGATAATATGTTTCTATCTTAAGTCTTAAATTATTCCCTAACAAATTATTATAGGCTATTACAAACTGATTGCTTTGAGTAAATTTTAGGTCTTTATTAGTTTGAATTGACTGTCCATTTCCAATATCTGTATGAACAAAATAAAGTACCTTAGGTTGAGTTTGAGAATGTAGTCCATAGCCAAAACTAATGCTCTGTTTTTGAGTTAGCTTATACTCAATTCCTGCTCTTGGTTCTAATGCTTGAGTAGCATTTAGAGTAAAATACTGATAATGAAGCCCCACATTAAAGTTTAATTTGTCATTGAATTTGTGCTTCCATTGGGCATAAGATTGAATTAAATTCATTCCGCCTTTAGTATCACTATCTCTAAAATAGTGGTCTGTTTGCCAATGGTAGGCACTATCAATATAATTTATTTGATATCTATCGAAAATAATACCTGTAGTTATCATATCTCTGGCACTAAATTTCTTCGTTAAATGTGTAGAAATAGAATATTTTACCTCAGAATTACTTGATCTATAGAATTGTGTTTTTATTTTATCACTACCTTTTAGGGAATCTATTTTTGTAGTTGCTCTTGTTCCTGAAACAGAAACATTTGTTTTAAGGCGAGTATTTTTATTAAAATAATAGATATTATAAAAACCAACTACACCCATATCAGAACCAAAGTCGGTATCGGTGCCGGTCATTCCATAAGAAGCTTCATCATCTTCTTTTTCACTATCCCAAAGTTGAATAAAACTAGTGCCACCAATTCCATAAAGAACAAAACGCCCTGCTTTTTTGGTTGGTACATTAAGTTTGAAAGTTAAATCTTGATATTGGGGTACAGAACTTCCAACTATACTCTTAAGACCAATTTTCTCAAAAACAGCAAGAGTAGAATATCTGTAATTTATAAGATAAGAAGCTTGACTATTCTTAGAGAACGGTCCTTCTGCTCCCAATTCGAAACCATTGAAACCAATTTGACCTACAAACTCATGATTTTGGTTGTTTCCATTACGCATTTGAAGGTCAAAAACACCAGAAAGAGCATTGCCATACTCAGCAGGGAAAGCTCCTGTAAAGAAGTCAGAATTAGAAAGCAGATTATTATTTAGCATACTCACAGGACCGCCAGTAGTTCCACTTGCACCAAAGTGATTAGGATTTGGAATATCTATACCCTCCATTCGCCAAAGTAACCCCATTGGAGAATTTCCTCTAATAATAATATCGTTACGAGAATCTCCGGCACTCATTACACCGGCATAATTCTGTGCCATACGCGAAGGGTCGCCAAGAGAACCTGCATAGCGTTGAGTTTCCTCCACGCTAAAAGTACGAGCACTTACTGTTGCTATTTCATTTTTGGGGCGTACCTTATTTACTTTGGCAACTATTTCTACCGCTTCTGTAGTAAAAACTTTTTCTTCAAGACTAATATTTAATACCAATTCCTTTGCTGCAAAAAGCTCAAGATTTTTATAGTATCTATCTTGGTAACCTAGAAAACTTACCTTTAGATTTACCCTACCTATGGGGACATCTGCAAGTTTAAAATTTCCATTAATATCGCTTACACTTCCTTTTATTGGGTCGCTTC
>Ga0256827_10000997_pt1 | contig 17941 bp, 19 predicted proteins | sample CV84metaG_FD_185977 | JGI IMG/M metagenome (GOLD analysis project Ga0256827, IMG submission 185977) | Hydrothermal vent microbial communities from East Pacific Rise, Pacific Ocean - CV84 | ecosystem: Environmental > Aquatic > Marine > Hydrothermal vents | place: Pacific Ocean: East Pacific Rise... | reverse complement strand
TCGCCAAGATACGCAATATACCATCACTTAGATGCAAACTATCAGTTTTTATCGGCTTATTGTTGTGTTTTTCAACCAAAGAGAGTGTTTTCCAACCTGAACGCAGGGATTTTGACTCAAAAGAGTCTATATTTGGGAAAAAATCTTTTAAAGCTTTTTCAAGTTTCTCTTTTTTTCCTCTGTCCAAAGAGTTAATAAACGCTGACAGTCTCTCTCCTCCTAGACCTATACTATTTTTTGACTCTCTTGCTCGTTTTTTCATTAGAGTTGGACTTAGGAGTTCGGCTGAACGAATTTCATTGAAGAATTTATGAATACTATTTAGTTCATCTCCTAGAATATTAGATTTTAAGGCTGATAAAATAGAGCCTTGATATTTAAAATTTATTTTACCTTCTGTCATTTTATTATCAATATACAAAGTAAATTCTTTTATTTTTACACTCATTAATACTCTATAATCATGATTTACATCTAATTTCCCTATAATTTCTCTAGTACATTTTAAACTTTGACTATTAAAACGAATTATCCAAGTATACTTTTCTTTTCCAAATTGAAAGCGAACTTCAATCTCAATTAAAGATTTCCTATTCCCATAAAAAGTCAAATCCTTTTTACTCCACCCTCTAGCCTCTAACCACTCTTCTACCTCTCCTGATGAAATAGCCGACAAAAAATCTATAGCCTGTAAAATAGTTGTTTTCCCCGCTCCATTCATCCCTATCAAAAAGCTATTTTTACTAAAAGTTATCTCTGTATCTTCTAAAGATTTAAAGTTTTTTATCTTTATACTCTGTAACATATTTAAAGGCATAAATTCTCCTTGCTAACATCTCATTGGATTATAACAAAAAAAACTACAATAAAAAGACTCAAATCAAAACAGCTCAAACAGAATCTCTTTTAACTCCAATCTAATATCTTTGGATAAAACTTTTTGATTTGAAAATATAAAAAATGGTACAGAGTTTGCCATTGAGGTTTTGAGTCTTTTTCGGACGGTGGATACCTCGTCTATTAAGAGAGTCTTTTCTCCATCGTATAGTGAGAAGTTTTTGTCTATTCCTAAGGAGAGGGAGATGATGGAGTAGGTGTAGAACTCGTCATCTTGGGCGTGTCTCTCGATTAGTGACTCTAGCCGTTTCTCTAGTTGCTGTCTCTGTTTTGGGGAGATTGAACCAAATTTTTCTCTAAAAAGAAATCTCTCCTCTTTGGATAGCTCTAGGATATTGTAGAACTCTGAGAGGTTTTTCCAGTTGGCTTTGAAAAACTCTTTGCCAAAGAGTATATCTTCAAAGGCAGATAGGTAGTATCTCTCTTGGTAGGTTAGGCTGAGTTGATATTTGATCTTGAAATACTCTTTTTTGAAGAGAGAGATTAGCCAGTTTTCATCTAGTTGAGAGATTATATCTAGCTGTTTGGTGGGGTTGGATTCTGAGGCAAACTTCCACATCATGGCTATGGTTTGGTAGACTTTTTTGTCTTTGGGAGCGATAGATAGATACTCTTTGGCTAAGAAGGTGATGATCTTCTCTAATAGAGTATCTAATCGGCTGATATTATGGGTAAAAAAGACCTTTTTGTATAGGTTAAAACGGCTCTCTAAAAGATGCTCTATATCATAGAGACTTGTAGCCATAAAAGATAACTTAAACTCACCCTGATCCTCTACGAGAATCGCTTCACGGGTGATACGAAGCAGATCTGAGGAGGTGGAGATATAGCCACTAGCTAGGAGATCTCTATTGATATAATCTATACGATCAGCATCCACTGTGGAAGCGATAAACTGATGGAGTGTCGCATATGAAAACTCATCTGATTTTATATCATCAAAGATATTTTTGACGATGAGATAGTAGAGTCTGATCAGCTCTTTGGTGCTGTTGCTCTGCTCTGATACTTCATGGTTGAATAACATATCAAGATACTCATATCCGATACTCTCATGAAGTGCTATTTTTTCATTTTTGGTGATATTACGATAAAACTTTAGGAACTTTTTATGCTCTCTATTGGGCTTTTTGATCTGCTTGATAGAGTAAAATAGGCGTTTTAGAGCATACTCTGTCTGGTGAGAAAAAGGTAGATGACCCACATCATGTAGAAGTCCTGCTAGACGCAACGACTGTAACAGTATCAGATAGATAATCTCGTCTCGATCATCTAATCCTGCTGAAAATCCCAAGAGTGTTTTGTCTTTGATCTTTAGTGATTTTATATCTATATCCAAGCTATTATCTCTGATTATATTTTTAATAGAGACTCTAGCCTGTTTTATAAACTTTTTTTGACTATCTGAACTGCTATTGATTATGGAGTTTTTGAACATATAGGAGGCTACATGCATCGTCCCTAGAGAGTGGATATATCGTTTGGTTGTAATAGATGGAAAAGCAAAATATGCCAAGGCATTTTGGGAGACAAAAAGCAGACGATTGACGATTTTGCTCTGCAAAAACTTCTCTTCGAGACCAGAGTATGGGATATGCCCATAGACTGTGTCATTGACAATTCGATTGCTTTGCATCAGGTTAATCTACTCTACACTATCCATGAGTATCTCAATAATATCTGTCATAGTCAAGATACCTTTTAGCTCATTATTGTCTGTTACCAAAAGTCGCTTGATACTTTTGCTTACCATCATTCTCGCTGCGTATTTGACATTGAGTTTTGCTGATACGGAGATAGCAGGGATCACCGCAATGTCATAAACATTGAGTAGATCAATATCGCCATCTTCCGCAACAATACTCTGTAAAATATTTTTAAAAGTAACCAATCCATATGCACCATCAACAGCAGATTTATTAACAATAACAGAACGAACACCATTCTCTTTCATCAATCTCAGTGCATCTCTAACGGTTGCCATTGGTGAAACAGTTATCAGTTTATCTGACCCAGTTGACCCAGTCATTATATCTTCTACTAACATTTCAACTCTCCTCTATAACATTGTTTTAATATTATCTTCAAACTTATGAAGCTCATCTGTATCCAATCCTGCCACATGACTCAAAGGAAAAGTAAATGCCATTCCACTGTTTCCTGCTTCATCCATATTAAATTCAGCACGAATTGCCCTCATTACCTTTAGAGATAATTTTCGGGGTAGAACAAAAAGTAAAACGGACACATTCTCTTCAAGTGTCAGTCCAAAAAAAACCTTTTTCTCTTCCAGTCCTATGTTTTTACCATGAATAATAGTAACACCACCTGCACCTGCCTCTTTGGCAACAGCTATTGCTTTCTCTTCATCTTTGTCTTCAATGATAGTAATCAGTGCTGTAAACTTCATTTAACTCTCCATTTTGATTTTTTTACTTCTATAGTTAGCATAGATACCATACCCCATAACTGTCAACATAGGAAAGAGAGAGGCGAAAGCAATCAGACCAAATCCATCAATAAGAGGATTTCGCCCTTCAATATTTTCTGCCAATCCCAAACCCAACGCTGCTACCAAAGGTACTGTCACGGTAGAGGTTGTAACCCCTCCACTATCATACGCGATAGGAACAATATATTTTGGTGCAAAATAGGTAAATAAAATTACCAAAGAGTACCCAGCAATGATATAGTGATGGATCTGGTCACCTGATACTAGACGATAAGATCCTAACCCTATACCAATCGCTACACCTAATGCTACCACAGTTCTTAATACATTCTGCTGTATCATACCTTCACTTATCTCTTGAGCCTTGATTGCAATCGCTAAAAGTGCTGGTTCTGCCATCGTAGTAGAGAAACCAATCATAAATCCAAAGAGGTAAATCAGTCCATTGTTGTTCATCGAGCTTAGAGCAAAAGCGATACTCTCACCGATAGGGAAAAGTCCCATCTCCAAGCCTATAATAAAGGCATATAATCCTAAAGTCACCATCCCTATACCTACAATGATACGAGGAAGATGAGAAACAGATTTTTTGATAATTGCATATTGAAAAAAGAAAATAACCACTAAAATAGGTGTTATATCTTTGATCACTCCTACTAGCTCTAAAAGAGTATCTATCATAGAAAAAGTATAAGTAGAGGCTACGGATTTACTCCCTTCTACTGCTTCGACAACAATAGGTAGAGCAGAAGCATCTCCTCCAAAAGGATAGACAATAATCCCATAAATCTGAACAAATATCATCGGTGTCAAAGAGGCAAATGCGATAAGACCAAATCCATCAATAGCTGGATTACGCCCTTTGATACTAGAGGCTAGTCCAATACCTAGTGCAGCAACAAGAGGTACTGTCACAGTAGAGGTGGTCACCCCTCCACTATCATAAGCCAAACCTATAATCTGTTCTGGAGCAAAGAATGTGACAATTACAACAATAATATATCCTGAGATAATATAGTACTGAATTGGATGCCCTAGCAAAATACGAAGCGTCCCCAAGGCGATAGCAAACCCTACGGAGAGTGCCACTGTCATCCTCAACCAAAAAGCATCAATCAGACCATGAGAGATTAGAGAAGCCTTGTCTGCAATAGCAATAAGGGCAGGTTCTGCAACAGTAGTTGCAAAGCCAATAGTAAAAGCAAATAAAAGCAACCAAAAAACTGAGCCTTTCCTTGCAAAGTCTATTGCCAAACTCTCACCAATAGGAAAAATACCTAGTTCAAGACCACGAATAAAAAGAGCCAATCCTATAGCTACAATGGTAAGACCAATGACAATAGAGATTAGATTATCAGGCATCTCTTGGATAATAAATGTCTGAAAAAATGCCACAACAAGGATAATAGGAAGTAAGTCTTTGAAGGAGTTTAGAAGGTCTTGATAAAATATTTTGATGCTTTCTTTCATGGTGTGAAGTATATCCGAAAAACTCTTTGAAATAAGATGAAAACACTCTTAATTTAAGATTTTTTAAAGTTTTTTATATATTCATCAATCTCTTTAAATATATAGCTTTCAACATTTAACTCTAACTGCATAATAGAGAGTGAAAAATTAAATTTACTCATCTTAACTTCATCTTTTTGAGTTAATAATAGAGAGGAAGCATTTAACTCTTTCATCCTCTTTTCTAGCTTGATCTTATCAAAATAAGCATGATCTTCAAGATAGATTTTATCTATAACCCCTTCAGGTAAAAACTTATCTAACCTATGTGGATTTGATATAGCTGTAACTAAAATCATACTCTTTGTGGGATTGACAATCTCCACTATTCGTCTAAAATCGACCTCTTCAATGAGAGATAGATCTGCAAAATATTTTGAGAAGAGAAACTCTCTAAAAGGTCCAGCAGGAAAAGGCATAAAGTTTTTTATACTTTTAGGAAAGAGTAGAATATCAAACTTTTTGATATTAACACGATTAAAGCCATCATCCAAAAAGATTATTTTAGCCCCTTTTGAGATAGCTAAAGCTATAGCTACTTCTCTATCTTCGCTTACAATAACTGAGCTTTTTTTAAGACTCTTTGCCATAAGCATCGGCTCATCACCACTTTGGTAAACATCGACCAAGATATTACCTCTATCGCTCACCTCTACTAATCCTCTACTCTCTCGACCATAACCACGAGAGATAATATAGGTATCATCATAACGAGAAGCTAAAGCGATAACAAAAGGGGTCTTCCCACTACCTCCAACTGTTAGATTACCAATACTAATAATAGGAACTGAATAGCTTTTTTTTGAACTAAAAGCTCTTCTAAAAAACATAATAGTAGCATATAACAAGGAGAGAGGAGAGAGAATAGAGATAATAACCCAATCCAAAAGATTAGGTCGGAAAAAAAGCCTCTCAAAATAAGAGACTAAATTTTTTTTAAACATTAGATATGTGCGTTAGCAACTTTGATAATAGCATCACAAACTCTATCTACCTCAGCATCTGTCAATGCAGGATATATAGGAAGAGACATAACTCTCTGGAAACAACCTAGAGAGACCGAGTAATCAAATACTTTCATTGAGTATTTGTTTTTATAGTAGTTGGTCAAATGAAGAGGCATATAGTGTACCCCTACTTTGATCCCCTCTTTCTTAAGCTCATTGACGAAGTGGTCACGGTTCTTATCTATCTCAACAATATATTGAGAAGCGATATAACTCTCATTACTATCAGGAAGCTTTACATGTTTTAGATTTGCAAGAGATTTATTATATTTTGCAACAATCTCTTGTCGTCTTGCTATTGTATTCTTTAATCCTTCCAGATCAGACAGACAGTAAGCAGCATGAAGTTGAGAAATATCATACTTCCAACCAATATCAACAACATCATATATATAATCTACATTACCAAAAGAGTCACAAGATTTTCTCTCCATTCCATGGAAGGACAGAAGCTCTGCTCTTTGATGTATTTTAGAATCATTGGTAACCATAATTCCACCATTTGTGATAGAGTTACAGAGGTGTGGAGCAAAACTAAATACTGTAATATCAGCACCCGAATTTCCTATCTTTTTACCTCTATACTCAGCACCCATAGAGTTACTTGCGTCCTCTATAACTTTGACTTTATATCTTTTTGCCAATTCATATATTCTCTCCATGTCAGAAATTTTTCCTGCCATATGATTTACTATAATAGCTTTAAGCTTTTTACTTTGATTTTTTTCTAAAGATTTCTCTAGCTTATTTATATCTAAATTATAGTTTCTACTCTCTATATCTACAAAAATTGGTTCAGCATCAAAATGTCTAACAGATTCAGGAACCGATGGAAAAACATTGATACTACAGATAACTTTATCTCCCCTCTTGAAATCTAAAGCACACATGGCCAAATGTAGTGCAGAAGTCCCACTATTGGTAGCAATTGCATAATCGCAACCAATAAATTTTTTGAAAGAGTCCTCAAGTTTTTTCACTTTTGTATTGTCAGAAAAGGTAAGGACATCATTAATATAGTGCATTGTATTTTCTTGAATAGTTGGCTTATAGAACTCAATTATATTTTCCATTTTTTTCACTTTTTAATTTATTTTAATAACTTATGTTTGATATTATACAGTTAAATATATTAAATTTAATTGTAAACATAATATATTTTTTGGTATTTATTATTGTTAAAGTTAAAAGTGTAAAAAATTTACACAATAAGGGTATATTTGTAACGAAATCACCATTAATCGCACTCTACATCTGCGAGTTTTTTAATTTCGGTACAACTAAATCCAGCTTTTTTTCTTCCTTTAACGTCAAGATGTGGTCTATATTTCGAAGAAAGCTTATATTTCTCCAAAATTATAAAGTAAGTTGAGTAGTCTAAGTTATTCTCGTCACAAATATATTTGAACCACCTGTCACCTTTTTGGACATGAGTTATCTCCTCTTCATAAATAATATCTAAGGATTCAATCAACTCTTTGACTATAGGGTTTTTACGCTTATTATGAATTTTTTTGACTATCTGTGGGTTTACATCTAGTCCACTAGCCTCATAATATCTTGGAATAATCGCCATTCTATCCAAAACACTCTTAGCAGTATGAACAGAAGCGTCAAAAAGTCCACAGTGAACTGTAAAATCACCATATTTATACTCCAATTTAGCCAACAAAGAACTCAACATTTTATAGTGTCGAATCTCATCTAATGCTACCTCTAACCAATCTATTTTATAGGCTTGTGGCATATCAGGAAAACGATAAACAGCATCTAGTGCTAAATCTATCGCAGAGTACTCTATATGTGTAATCGCATGTATCAAAGTTCCCAATCCTTCTTTGGTATCAAAATCTTTTCGTGCTTTTAGTTCTCTAGGATCAACAATAGTACATCTATCAGAATAGGATGGTTTTTCAAAGAGTATAGGGGTAAAAGATTCAGAAGAAATAGACCCATTTTTGCTACAATACAAAAAACATTTCTGTGTCAAATTCTCTTTAATCTCAATATCGGGGGTAGTTATAGCTTCTTCTAGGAGTTTATAAAAATTCATGGCACTATTATATTACAAAGGCTATTTAATGGAAATTAAAATTCAACCAATGGGTCCATATCAGACAAACTGCTATATTGTTACAATTGATGGAAAAGATCTTATTATTGATCCAGGAGTTGGTGCTACGGCTTGGGTGCTAAATAATACAAGCAAACCTGTTGCTATTCTAAATACACATGGACATTTTGATCATGTATGGAGTAATGCTGAATTACAAGAGAAACTCAAAATTCCATTATATGTTCCAAAAGATGATGCATTTATGCTAATAGATGACCCTTTTAGTCAAGGAACACCAAAAAGTAAACCTGATATTTTGGTTGAAGGTGATGAGACGGAGTTTACTATAGAGGGTATAAAGATAAAGTATAGACACTTTGCAGGACATACACCAGGCAACTCTATTATAGAGATCAATGATATTTGGCTTAGTGGAGATTTTCTTTTTCAACAATCTATAGGTAGATGGGATTTTCCATATTCATCAAAAGATGAGATGGTAAAAAGTCTGAAAAGAGCGTTAAAAATAGAGGAAGATTTTACAATCTATCCAGGTCATGGCATGAGTACAACTCTAAAACAGGAGCAGAGAAGTATGCCTATGTGGATAAACTATGTAGAGAGAAGCTAATAAAAAAAATAGAAGATAATATCTTCTATTTTTCATAAGAGAACTTATATCCTCTTCGCCTAACGGTATGAATAACTTGAAAACCAAGTATACTCTTTAGACGCTTTCGTATCTGGTTAATAGCGACCTCAACTGTATTATCACTGACATACTCTGGCTCTTCCCAGAGTGCATTGATAATCTCATCTTTAGAGAAGACTCTCTCTTCTCTAAGTGCGAGATAAGCGAGTATATCAAATGTTTTACCATTGAGAGATACTATCTTATCATCGTACTCTATCTTTTTATTGGCAATATCAATTACCAATTTTCCTACATCAATTCTAGTACCAAATAACTTACGCATATTTGACAGTACTCTAACTGCTATAAGCTCAGCTGAATTTATATGAGTTGTTATAACATCATCAGCACCTAAATCAAATAGAGCTATCTGATTTTGAGGAAAAGATGTCAAGACAATAATTTTTGTCTCTCTCTTTTTCTTTTTTACCTCATTACTGTATTTTTCTAATGAGTATCTCTGATTCTCATCAACAAGAATGATAAGTTCATAATGTCTAAAGTCCGTAAAGTTAGTAGCATCATACAGATCTTTTGCACTATCGACGATACATATAAAGTATTTCTCTAGTTCAAGCTCTAACTGTTTGATAAACTCGTCATCGAACCCTATGGTCAATATTCGCATTGTAATCCTAAATTGTCTTATGGCTTATAGTGTTATATCTAAAAAATACTTATTTAATAATAATGCATAATAATTATATTTTTATATTTATATTTTTTTAAAGCCTTAAAGAGTCTAAATATTTCTTTAATTATACCTTATTTTTTGCTATTTTGAAAATAAATTTTCAAAATCAACTATTTTTTTTAATCTTTTTTGCTTTAATATAAACTCTTTTCGGTGCAGGGTATCCCTCTACCGTTTTGGAGTCATCCTCTTGATCTAAAAAATCATTCAATGATTGTGTATTTATCCACTCTGTTCTTCTCTGTTCATTAAGCTCTGTCTTTGCAATCTCCAAAATTTCTATCTCTTCAAAACCTGCTCTATAACACCAATTTTTCAAGGCATTAATAGTAGGAATAAAGTAGATATTAGGAATCTTGGAGTATCTCTTTTTAGGTGTCAAACAGATCTCATCCTCTCCATCTATCATAAAGGTATCCAAAATAAGCTCCCCACCAAAATTTAGACCTTTATATAGAGACTTGAGAGAGCCAATAGGATCAGCTCTATGATAGAGTACCCCGAGGCAAAAAAGTATATCAAACTTATGCTCATAATACTCCACATGCTCCACACCTAAAAGCTCAAACTTGATATCACTCTGTATAAAGTGATCCAAAAATTTAAACTGACAATAGGGAATAGCAGAGGGATCAAATCCAACCAATCGTTTGGGGTTATCTTCCATCATTTTAAAGAGATAATAGCCATTATTACAACCAATATCTCCTACAATTTTATCTTTTAGATCAAAATAAGGTCGAAGCAGATCATACTTGATATTGCTTCGCCACTCACTATCAATAAATGTATTTGAGACTTGAAAAGGTCCTTTTCTCCATGGCCAAATGAGTTTTGCTGAGGCGTAGATATTGGCTTCATCTTCATCTGTAAGATTAGGGGGATAGATCTCAATGGTATTACCAAGCTTTATGGTAACATCTTGGACAGGAGGAAGACCTAAGACAGCCTTCCAATAGGGTTTAATATTTTTCCACCCTATACATTTTTCACGCTCTTTTCGCAGTCTATCTAAATCTACCATCAACTCTATTTTACATAAGCTTTAATGATTTTCTGCTCAGTAATAGGTTTTGATCTTCTATTAACCGCTACATTTTCTATCTTGGTTACAACATCTTGTCCTGCAATAACTTTACCAAAAATAGTATGTCTTCCATTTAGGTGTGGAGTAGGAACTGTTGTAATAAAAAACTGACTTCCATTTGTCTTTGGCCCTCTATTTGCCATAGCAAGAAGCATCGGTTTATCAAATACTACATTTGGTGAAAACTCATCAACAAAAGCTTTCTTCCAGATAGACTCTCCTCCTGAACCTGTTCCTGTAGGATCTCCTCCTTGGATCATAAAATCTTTAATAACTCTATGGAAAATAAGACCATTATAGTAACCATTTTTTGTATGTGTTACAAAGTTTTCAACTGCCAATGGTGCAACCTTAGAAAACATCTCTAGCTCAATATTCCCTTGTGTAGTCTCAAAGACAACAACTGTTCCTTCTGAACTTTTTGTCGCTGTTTTATTAGAATCTTTAGACTCTCCTGCGTTACAACCTAGAGTAAACATCACTGCTGACAATAGTAAAAATCGTCTTAGTTTTTTCATCTTCTTCCTTAAATATTATCTTGCGTAAGTAATATTTCGCTTTTCACGAATAACATTGACTTTAATTTCGCCAGGATATTGTACCTTATTCTCTATCTCTTTTGCAATCTTTTTTGATAATACTGCTATCTGATTATCATCAACTCTTCCTGCATCAACAAAAATTCTAATCTCACGACCTGCATTGATAGCATAAGCATCTATCACCCCAACGGGCTGTCGTGCTATCTTTTCTATCTCTTTGACTCTTTTGGTAAAACTCTCCAAGACTTCTCGTCTAGCACCTGGACGAGAGGCACTCAGAGCATCTGCAGCACATACAGCAGCACTCTCTACACCATCAGGCTCTTCATGTCCATGATGAGCATAGATTGCATTTATAACAGTCGGATGCTCCCCATGTCTCTTACAGACTTCAACTCCAAGATCAACATGGTTTCCACCTACCTCTTGGGTAAGGGCTTTACCAATATCATGAAGCAGTCCTGCACGAAGAGCCAACTTCTCATCACCACCCATCTCTATAGCCATGAGAGATGCAAGTTTAGCCACTTCAAGAGTGTGAGCTAGGGCATTTTGACCATAACTTGCACGATATTTCATCCGTCCAAGTAGCTTCATCAACTCCTCGTCCATAGGGAGTAAACCCAACTCAACAACGATGTTCTCACCATCCTCTAAAACCTTCTCTTCAAACTCATTTTTGACTTTACTATGAACCTCTTCAATTCGACCAGGGTGAATCCGTCCATCCTCTACCAAAATTTCAATAGTTCTTGTAGCGATTGCTCGGCGATATAAATTAAAGTTACTTACGATGATTACTCCAGGGGTCTCATCGATAATAATATCAACACCAAGTAGCTTCTCTAAGCTCTTGATATTTCTACCCTCTTTACCGATAATTCGACCTTTATGCTCATCACTTGGAAGATTGATAATATTTATGAGTCTCTCTCCTGCAAACTCACCTGCATAACGGGTAACTGCTTGAGATATAATATAATTTGCTCTCTGTTTGGCATCATGTTTTGCCTGTTTTTCATACTTTCTGATCAGCTGAGCAAGTTCTAGTTGAGACTGCTCCTCAACCTGTTGTAGAAGATTTGATTTTGCTTCGTCATTAGTCATTCCAGCACTATTTTCGAGGATCGAAATAGTATGACTTATCTCTTTCTGTTTTTGAACCTCTAGAGCATCAATATATTTCTCTTTTTTCTCAAATGCTTTAAGGCGGATAGACAACTCCCTCTTCTCATCATCTAAAGCCTTTAGCTTCAGTGAGAGTTCAGCTTTTTGCTTCTCTACTTCGAGAACTTTCCCTTGAAACTCCTTCTCTAGCTCCACCTCTTTCTCTTTTATTTGAATTTTGGCTTCTTGTAAGTAGTGTTCTGCTTCATGCTTTATTGCTGAAGCTTTGGCTTTGGCTTCTGTTTCATGATGTTTAAACTGTTTTTTGTTATCATTTTTTACAAAAAGATAACTAGCCAATGCACCCAAAATAGCTGTTATTGTAGATATAGAAACTTCTTCTATCATCAATTGTTTCTCCTTTTCTAAGGAGCCTAAAATCCCTAAATTCTTGTCTGTTTAATTGTTTTTTGATTAAAAACTTTTTTTGGTGTTATATAAAGATCTCCTTCTACATCATAATCGTCAGTTACTGTTTCTGAACATATACAGCTTTCTCTTCCCACAAAAATAACTCTATCGATTGTACCTCCCTGTTTAGCAAAGAATCTATCATAAAATCCTTTCCCAAATCCTACGCGTCGAAGAGTATCATCTGTCCCAATTATAGGGACTATCGCTAAATCTATACTTTTATAAAATCTATTAGATATATTAGGTTCTTTTACACCAAAGCTTTTCACTTTTATAGGCAATCTATATTTTACCAACCTAAAGCTTTTACCTTCCATAAATGGAACTAAAAGAGTTATTTTCTCCTTTCTTAAGAGTTTAATTAAAGGATAATATTAATCTCTATTTTCAAGGGTATATAAAGCATGACCGTATGACAACCACGATCTTTAATCTCAGCATAAAGTTTTGCACTTACAATTTTGTCAAAATAATAGTTCTGTACTCTATTAGAATTTTTTAATCTACTTATGCAAATTTTTCTAAATCTTTTTTTATCCATAATATCTATTACTCTTTTTATATATGTTTTTTGATATAATCACCAAAAAACACTAAAGATTTACTTTAAAATGAAAAACAGACTTTATATCCTCTTAATCCTATCCAATATACTACTTCTTGCTTGTAGCAGTGAAACAACAAATAGCAATACAAGCTCTACTACTCCTATCGAATCAAAATATAAAGAGGAGAAACAAGAGACTAAAACAGAGGTTATAACGCCTAAAAAAATACCTAAACCTAAACCAAAAAAATATAAATTTACCTTTACAGATTTAGATAATCAAAAAATTGATCTTAGTGTAGAGAAAAACTATTATGACTTCAAAAATATAACTCAACCTATTGTGCTTATGAACTTCTTTGCAACATGGTGTCCACCTTGCATTGGACAGATTCCTCACCTAAATAATATTCAAAAAAGATATAAAGGGAATCTCTTTATCGAAGGGATGTTAGTACATGATAATATCACAGATCAAAATCTCCATAGATTTATAGCATCACAAAAAATAAACTTTTTTATCTCAAATAACCAAGAAAAAAATAAAAATTTTAGTAGTTTTATTGCACCAAAGTTGAGATTGACTTCTGATTTTTCTCTTCCTCTAATGATTCTTTTTGTAAATGGGAAATATTATACACACTATGAGGGAAGCATACCCGAAGAGATGATAGAGAGTGATATAAAACAAGCACTTAAAAATATAAAAAGGTAACAGATAGATGTTCAATATACTTAAAAAAGTTTTTAGACGAACAAATGAGGCTATTCGAGAAGTAGCACCAAAGAAAAAAAGCAAAATAACCAAAGATGAATTTGAAGATATTCTTTTAGAAGCTGATGTGAATTATGAGTTGATAGAGAAGTTTTTGGAGGATATTCCAGATAAAATCGATAGAGGTACAGCGTACAACACACTGATCTCTGTATTCCAATATAAAGCAGACTGGAAAGATGTAACATCAGCAAAACCATTTGTAGATATGATAGTAGGGGTCAATGGTGCAGGAAAAACCACCACCATTGCAAAACTAGCCAGATACCAACAAAAAGAGGGTAGAAGCGTAATACTTGGAGCAAGTGATACTTTTCGTGCAGCAGCGATAGAACAGCTCACACAGTGGGCAGAACGGCTAAATATACCTATTGTCTCCACTAGACAAGGGCATGACCCATCTGCTGTTGTTTATGATACTATAAATTCTGCACAGTCAAAAAATATTGATCATGTACTTATAGATACGGCAGGAAGGTTACACACCCAGACAAATCTAGGAGAAGAGCTAAAAAAGATGGTGAGAATTGCAGAGAAAGCGATGAAGGGGTCTCCACACCGAAAAATGCTTATTTTAGATGGAACGCAGGGAAGTTCAAGCATAAATCAAGCAAAAGTCTTCAACGAAATGATAGGAATAGATGGTATAATAATTACTAAGCTAGATGGAACAGCTAAAGGTGGTTCAGTGCTATCTATTGCAGATGAACTACAAATGCCAATATACTATATAGGAACAGGAGAGCAACCCGATGACCTCATACAGTTTAAAGCCAATGAGTATGTCAATACTATTTTAGATGAGATTTTTACTTAAACTATTAACCCCCATCATCATACTAATTTTAGTATCTCTCTCCCTATCTCTACTAGAGGAGAGGAAAGTCTTTGATACAAGAACGCTCGTACAGATAGATCCCTTTCCTAGAACAGAGCAACTTATAAAAGAGGAAAAATATGCTGAGGCACATGAGCATCTCCTCTATTTTATAGAGTATGACTATGTCAAACAGAATCCGAAAGCAAAAGAGTTACTAAAAACGATTGAAGAGAAAAGAGCTAGTTATACATACAAAAGAGATAAGTTTTTTGAAGGAGTCGTCACAGGTAAAAGTGATGAAGATATAGGAAAAGCTTCAGCTATCGCCTCCGACTTTTTGATTATTGGAGATATAAGAGACCTGAGCATAGAGGGTAGTCACTATGTCCAAGATGAGAAAGTTGACAAAGTGATGGTTGCACTCTCCTCTCTAGGCATCATAGCTACAGCCTCTACTATATATACATTAGGAGCGACAGCCCCTCTAAAGAGTAGTCTATCTCTTCTAAAATATGGGAAACGAATCAACAAACTTCCCTCTTGGCTAGGTAAAGAGCTTATAAAACAAGCAAAAATATCCAAAAATACAAACTCTATTAACAATATAAAAACATTGATGAAACCGATCAATAACCTATATGAAAAAATTGGCTTAGCAAATACACTAAATCTTATCAAAAAGTCAAAGAGTTTTACAGCATTAACCAATATAGTCCAACTATCCACACGCTTTGGCAAAAAAACAAACATTCTGATCCAAACAACAGGTGCAAAATCTATAAAAGAGATAAAAAGTATGGTAAATGTAAAAAATAGCTCTATTCTCTATGCATCAACCTATGGATCAAAAGGTATAACAGCCCTCAAACGAATGGGAGAGAGCAGATTTCTCAAAAGAACAAAGTGGACTGCCAATTTGACAAAAACAGGATACAAAGGCAATCTCGATAGCCTATTTACCAAACTGTTAAATACCATACCAAGTGCTATTCTCTTTGGTATGGCATTTTTGGGGCTGTTCTACTTTGTCTTCAAGTTCTCTTTTTTGGTAAGAAAAGTATTTTAACTTCTCTTCCTCTTTTTGACCAAAGAGCTGATCTTTGCTTGTAGTCTCAACCAATCCATATGCTCTATAGCAGGAAATCCTGCATAGGTTTTTCCACCCTTTAGAGATTTGGTTATACCACTTCTTCCTGCTACTGTAACAAAGTCTCCAATATCAAGATGTCCAGCTGTCGCACTCTGTCCACCCATCACAAAATTGCGTCCTATTTTGGTTGACCCTGCTACACCTGCTTGTCCTGCCATCAAAGAGTACGCACCTATATCGCAGTTGTGTCCTATCTGTATGAGATTATCTAGCTTTGTACCTCTACGAACATAGGTTGTACCAAATACAGCTCTATCTATCGTTGTATTTGCTCCTATCTCAACATCATCCTCGATAACAGTATTTCCATTTTGATAGATCTTGACATGTTCACCTGTTTTGGTATGAGCAAAGCCATATCCATCTGAGCCAATGACCACACCTGCATGGAAAATACAATCACTTCCTATCTGAGTATGGTGATATAGTGTGACATTTGGATAGATGAGCGTATTTGACCTAATAGTAACATGATCCCCAATATATGCCCCTGCCATGATTGTCACATTGTCTCCCAATGTAACCTCTTTACCAAAACGAACTCTCTTGTCTATGTCACACCCCTCACCCATAGCAGGATGACCACCTTTTGTCACTATCTTATATGCAAATAGTTTTGAAGCCAATGCCAATTTTAGATAAGCCTCATCAGTAATAAGTGCAACTGTTGTCTCAGGCAAAAGTGAAGCATACTGCTCCTCAATAAGCACTGCTCCTGCTTTGGTTGAAGAGAGTTGATCTCTATATTTTTTATCATTAAAAAAGGATATTTGGGAGGGGGTTGCTTCACTGAGGGTATGTAGTCCATCTATCTCTATATCTTGACCATCAAATGGCACATCTATCTCTTGACATATATGGGTTAGTTTCATCGGTTTTCTTTCAAATTATGCGTTCGATAAAATCGAACCTACAACTAAAATACTTGATACTGTAGATACAGTACCAAATATAATTATCATCTATCGCTCTATAGCAACGACTCCACCACGGACGATCTCGGTAGGATTATATCGCTGTGTAGCCTCTATAAAGTTCTTGACACGACAAGGCTCATCTGCTACCATACCAATAATAATATCTATGCCAACATTGACAATCCCACCATTATAAGCACCACATAGAGCCTGAATGTCTGCCAAATTCTCCTCTATAGGAAACTTAACCAAGACCATCTCTTTTTCAACCATCTCCTCATGCTCTACAACTTTATGTACAGGTACAAGCTTGTGAAGCTGTTTAGTTATCTGCTCCAAAACCCGTTCACTACCTTTGGTTACAATGGTAATACGAGAACGGTTGGTACTAGGTACAGGAGCTACGGTTAGCGTCTCTATATTGTACCCTCGTCCTGCAAAAAGACCAGAGACACGAGAGAGAACTGAACTCTCATTCTCTACCAAAACTGATACTACTCTTCTTGTTCCAGACATTACTTCTCCTCCTGTTGGTCACTTAACATCATGTTGTATAACGCTCCACCCGCAGGAACCATTGGCAATACATTTTCAAATCTATTGACAGCCACATTGATAAAAGCAACTCTATCTTTTTTAATCGCATCTTTCAATGCTATGTCAAACTCCTCTTTGGTGGTAACATCATAACCGATTCCACCACACGCCTCAGCCAAGGCTTTGAAGTTTGGTTGATAACTAAGATCAGTCTCAGCATATCTTTCTTCATAAAAGAAGGTCTGCCACTGTCTTACCATCCCAAGGAAATGGTTATTCAAAATGACATTGATAACGGGTATCTTATACTCAGAAGCTGTTACTAACTCCTGAACATTCATCAAGATCGAACCATCTCCTGTGATATTTATAACCGTCTTCTCTGGACAGCCTCGTTTTGCACCTAATGCTGCGGGAAAACCAAAGCCCATTGTGCCAAGTCCACCTGAGTTGATCCACTGTCTTGGTCTATCAAACGGGTAGTGTTGAGCAGCCCACATCTGGTGTTGACCAACATCCGAAGTGATAATCGCATCTTTCCCAACAAGCTCACCAATTCTCTCTATTGCCCACTGAGGCTTGATTACCTTGTCGGAGTCTATGAAGCTCTGAGGGTGCAAGTTATCATATCGCTCTAGCACCTCTCTCCAATCGCTATATTTATTAGGATTTATCT
>Ga0256827_10000996_pt1 | contig 17942 bp, 14 predicted proteins | sample CV84metaG_FD_185977 | JGI IMG/M metagenome (GOLD analysis project Ga0256827, IMG submission 185977) | Hydrothermal vent microbial communities from East Pacific Rise, Pacific Ocean - CV84 | ecosystem: Environmental > Aquatic > Marine > Hydrothermal vents | place: Pacific Ocean: East Pacific Rise... | reverse complement strand
AATACAAGCATGATCTCCCGTTTGTGTAGCCGATATAACTGAGCCCTGAATGCTTTTAAGCATTTTTACTTCTCCTGTTTTTCTATTAATACAATAGATATAGTTTTGTTCAATATGCGTATCTGTCCCATATACAATATAATCTTTATAAAACAATGGTCTGACCATACGAAATTTCTGTCCACCCTTTTTAAGGATCTCTAATGTTCTAAAATCATTATCGGTATATCCTATAATATTTTCATCACCTTTATCTCCTGTTGTGATCCAAATATTTTCTGTATATTTATCATAATAGATCCCATGAATATGTCGTATCGTATTTTTTGGGAATGTATAACAAATACTCCAATGCAATCCATGATCTTCCGACTTATAAATATGTACTTCTTCTCTTTCATTATGATCAAAATATCCATTGGAAATATACTCACCGATATAGAGATTGTTATTAGTAGGATCAAGGCAGATATTCATTGGTTTACCTTGTGGAATATGGAGTGTTTTTTTATATATTTTGCTATTTTGTGTAGCCACAAAAATACCTTTTTTTGCAATAACAACCTTAGTTCCATTATCCAGGATAATAAGATCAGATATCTCTACACGAAGTAATCGTGCCAATAATCTACTATTATTTGCAATTAAACTATATTTTCCATCATGTATCTTCCCATCAAAAACCCATGTTTTTCCATGATCCTTACTTTGGAATATCTTATACCCTTTTGCTGCATAAATAATTTTATTATTAATATTAAGTACTCTGTAACCTGATATGATTTCTTTTATTTTGAACATCTCTTTCCTAATTTTTCAATGATATTGTTTTTACATTATTCCAATCAATCTTTCTGTTTGCCTCATTTATATCAATAAATTTAAAATCGTTTATCAGAATATCCAACTTGTTGTAACTCTTACTTAATCCATAATAAGATTTAAATTTTCTGATTGCATTGAGACCCTCTAGAATTGGCTGACCAGGATCAAAATCTCTTGGATGAAGATAAGTCATAACATATTTAGACCTCTTCATCATATATTTAATTACTTGATAAGGGAAAAGTCTAAAATACCCTCCTCCTGAAAATACCAAATCCTGTCCGAATGTTCGATATAGATTAATTGGAAATGCTTTAAGCTTACCACTCTCTACTTCAATATATGCAGGTTCTGCATGTCCAAATTCTTCAAGCCCACCATGTGATCTTTTCGCTGGGAATATAGAACAATCTATCTCTATCCCTTGCATAATAAGTTCATCAAAAGCCCATAAGTTTTCTTTTTTAATTGAAAATCCTGGAGCTCTATAAATACGGACTTTCTTTCCTGTAATATCTTCAATAGATTTAATTGAGAGTTCAAGGTCATTTCTAAATTCTTTTTTATTAAACTCATATGCAAGCTGATGCATATCAGAATGCGTTGCTATCTCATAGCCCAATTCATCTATCTTTTTAACAATATGAGGATACTTTCTTGCAACCCAGCCAATTACAAAAAAGGTTGCTTTTTGATCATGTTTATTCAATAAATTAAATATTTTCTCTATATTCTGTTCTAACCTACTTTCAAAATTAAGCCACTGTTTCTCTGTCCTACTGGCTTCATTATCAAGAATATGAAACCAATCTTCTATATCAAATGTTAAAATATTCATTCTATATCCTCTTTGCAATTTTTTTTGCAGGAACACCACCAATAATGATATTTTGTTCATCAAAACTTTTAGTAACTGTTGAGCCTGCAGCCACAATAATACCATCAGCCAATTCAACACCAGCAGTAATAATACTATTACCCCCTACCCACACATTATTACCCAAAACAATATCTTTTTCAATGCGTTTCTGATATGTCATAGGACCATTTTCTACTTTATGTCCATGATTGGTAGCATGAAGCTGTGCTCCAGGACCGATAAGAACATTATCACCCAATTTAATCATTGATTTTTCACCTGCCCAAATAATACAATTGAGTGTGATTCTCACATCATACCCAAAAACTATATTATAAGCATTGCGTACTGATGCCTTAGGATGAACTCTATAAATACCTTTATGATTAAGCTGTGTTTTCCAATATACATGTTCAAAAAGATAATGGGCAAAAGAAGAAATTACTGATTTTGGAAATGCTAATGAAAAAATTGATTTGAGAATAATAGATATTTTTTCTTCTGTATTAAGTTGTGTCTCTTTACTTTTTTGAATGATTATTGCTTCATCTATCATTACTTTTCCCTGCTATATCTTTTAGAATATCAAGCATTTTCATTGCTAAATTTTTTCTACTAAATGTATCTGCTAACGCATCACACCCTTTTTGTAAAGTCTCATATAAAAGATGATCATCTGCTAGTTTTGTTATACCTGAAAGAAACTCTTTTTTATTTTCAGGTTCAAAGGCAATACCAGCATTATGTTGCTCTACAATTTCTCTTGCTTCTCCCTCAACACCTAAAAGAATAGGTTTTCTCATTGAGGCAGACTCAAAAATTTTTGATGGTATAAGTGAAGCATGAATATCAGTTTTAGTTAAAGGTACAAGTGCAACATCTATAATAGAGAGGTAATCAACCACCTCATTCTTAGAGACAGGATCTAAAAATGTAATATTATTCAAACCTAACTTTCTTGCCAATGCAACCGTTGCCTCTTTTTTTGCTCCTGTTCCTATAAAAAGAAAGTGTATACGTTTATCTTTTATCTCTCGTATACTATCTACAATAAATTCTAATCCATGGGCAAGACCATGCGTACCGATATACCCAAAAATAAATTTATCATTTAATCCTAATGTATTTAAAGTATTCTTATTTTTTTCTCTTGCTTTAAATAGTTTTAGATTCGCACCATTTGTTACAATATCTATTTTTAAAGGTGAGATACCTCTGCTTACAAGATTCTCTTTTAAGCCCTTTGTAACGGCTATAATATAAGTTGATTTTTTATAAAGACAGAGTTCCATTTTAGTTAGAAAATCCAATATCTTTTTATTTTTAATAGCACCGGTATCCTTAATACCCTCAGGCCAGAGATCTCTCAACTCAAATATCCATGGTTTTCTCTTTATTTTTCCTAACACACAACCACCAAGTGCAGTAAAAAGCTGTGGTGAAGTAGCCACAATAAGATCAGTTTTTATAAATAATCCCGCAAAAAATGCCATTATAGCATAACTGGAATAATCCAATATACGCTTAATTGCTCCTTTATTTTCTGTCATATAACTCCAAACACGTATTACTTTTATTCCATCTATCTCTTCTGTTTGATAGAGTTTATTTTTATACCCTTCATACGTTTTACCAAAAGGAAAATTTGGATTACATGTGATGACAGTAACATCAATACCTTTTTTAACCCATTCTATACAATGTTCATATGTTCTACTTGCTGGAGCATTACTTTCCGGAGGGAAGTTGTCTGTTAGAAATAGTAGTTTCATAATGTTATAATCTCCATAGTTAAATTATTTTTAAATATTACTTTTAGCACAAGGCTTTTTATTGTTTGATTAAACTCAGAAGCATAATTATACTCCGACAGACTTAACACCACTGTAGGAGGAAAGACTATTTTAATCAAAGATGTTATGACATGATTATCTTCTATTTCAACAGCAAGATTAGGATGAAAATGCAAATACGCTATAGCATTTTGTATCTCTTCACCCTTAATTATATCAAGAATTTTAATACTATTCTCAAAAAAGTACCATTCTCTGCTATGCAAGCATCCCATACTTTTATAACCATTATGAGTTGCTTGAACCATATTATTTTTTTCTAGCAAGTGAATTATTTTCGCACGTTTTGCAACACGAAATCCACCCCATACTTCTGTCTGATTTTCACCTTCTAATTCTACTGTATTATGTGAAGAAGTTGAGCGTTCCATTGTACGTACTTCATTTGCTTCATATGTTGAAAGTCCAGTGTCTACTATAACCGGACTCCCTTTTACATATAATTCAAAATTAAAAGTATCACTATGTGCATGCCCCGGTATATAGTCCGGTCCTATATTGCCAACATCTATAATACATTCATACTCTTGATGACTTATTTTTCTATAGCCACTGTCACGTAAAAGGATTTTTTTAGGTTTTATATTAAGTTTTAATGCATAATCAAAAAGTTCTTTACTTGTAGGTGCAATACCATTCGTACTATCATTAAAAAGCGGTATTTCACCATTTTTAAAAGTCATACACTTTAACCATCCAAGCATTTTTTCTGCTTTACTCACGAAAAAACTTAATAGTTCTTTCTCTTTCCATCTATTGTGTTGCATTACATTAATACAATCAAGTACCCTAAATAACATTATCTGATGATACATAGGACTTAATTCAAAATGTGCACCATCATTAAGTATCTGTTCCTCTAATTCATTTATTAAAATAGTATGTGCACGGTTATATAATTTTTCATCTTGGAAATAGTATGCACCAATGAGTAAAGAAAATCCATTTTCTAACAGATGATTACCTAAAATATGATATTCAATATTATCCAATAATATATAATATTGTGCATACAGACTGTCATTAATTTTTGGATCAATTATCTGATATTTACTTAAAAATTTGATCCAATTAATACTACGCAGTGAAATAGGAAAAGGCATTAGACCATCTTTCACGGTATAAATATTATCTATAAAGTCATATATTATCTTTTTAGCTGTTTTTTCATTTATCTCTTCTTGGTTCAAATAATCAAAATAGGTAAGGTTATAAGTCCATAACTTGCCATATTCACCATAATTCCAATCAATCTTTTCATTATATTTATAAGATCTATTTAGAAATATAAAAGTATTTTTATTGAAACAATTAGAAGCTGGAATTGTATTACATAACACCAAAGGGGTAACTTTTGATCTTTTAATAAATAGATATCTCCTATTGAATAAAATTCTTATCTTTTTTCTCACGGCATAATAAAGCCTATAATAAAATTGAATAGGCTTTAAATATAAAATCGTAGTAAACAATCTTTTTATTTTAAAAATAGAATTTTTCATACTTATCTCAACTTAAGTATCATAACTGTATCAGTTACAATACTTCTATAAGATTTTTTTCTCTTATTGAGTCTAAGATTTTAAAAGTTGTTTTTGTAGTATTGTAAAGACTTTCAAAGCTTATTGCACTTTTAGCACTTTTAATGGCCTCATTAAATGCTTCAAACTCACCTATAAAACCTTTATCCTGATTTGCATTCTTTATTTTTTCTTTTTTACCATTTTCATAGATAAATAACTCTCTAAAATTATTCATCTCCATACTGATCCCATTTGCAAAAACTTCAATATATTCTTTAGGCATTGCACTATTCCCATATGCATAATAACCTATCGTTGCAGTACTTCCATTTGCATAATTAAGCACAATATTTACATTGTCTTCATCAGGTATAGATTGATCATCTTTTTTTACAGTAGAGGCAAATACACTCACCACATTACTACCTACCAAATAACTGCAGGTATCAATAAAATGACAAACCTCCCCTATGATCCTTCCTCCACCTATTGTTCTATCCTGTATCCATACATCTTTAGGAATAATACCAGCATTAATTCTATAGTTTACTGCTATCTTCCCATCAAGTTTACTTTTCATCTTTTCGATCATCGGGGAGAAACGTCTATTAAATCCTACTTGTAAAATAGTCTCACCTGCATACGCTTCTGCAATTTTTTCAAGCTCTTCTTCATAAATACATAAAGGTTTTTCTACAAAACAATGTTTTTTATTTTCTATAGCTTTTAAAACTTTTTCACCATGATCATAATGCTGTGTAGTAATAAATACTGTATTGATTTCATTATTTTCATATATTTTATCACTCTCTGTAGTAATATATTTAAAATCATATTTTTTTCCAGTACCTTCTGCACTTACCCCTGTTGCAGTACAAAGTCCTACAAGTTCGTACGCTCCTACTTTTTGTAAATTAGGTAAGATAACAGCTTTTGCAAAATTACCTGCACCTACAAGCCCTACATTTACTGTATCAGTTTTCAATACTTTATTACTTCTTTGAACTATTTTATGTTCCTCCAAATTAAGTTCATTATTATATTTCAATACTATTCCTAAATACTTCTCATTTACTTTACCTTCAAGAAGATCATAGGCTTTCATCGTATCATTGAATGTAAACTCATGTGTTAATATTTCTTTAGGTGTTACTTTTCCTTCATCAATAAGACCTAAAAAAGCTTCAAAGTTTCTCTGTTCCGTCCATCTAACCAGATCATAGGGGTAGTCACGTCCTTTTTCTTCATATTCAGGGTCATGTCTACCCGGACCATATGCCATTGAAAGTTTAATAGTTAGCTCTTTTTTATAATAGAGATTTCTAGGTATATCCATACTCACTAATCCCACATAAATCACTCGACCTCTCATTCTTGAAATTTCTGCAGCATCTATTGTAGGCTGATTAGACTTTGTTGCAGCAGCTATAACAACAGCATCCATACCATAACCATTTGAAAATTCATTTGCTTTTTTTATAAGCTCTGAAGCATGACAAACTTCATCTGCACCTAATTTTTTTGCTAATTCTAACTTATCCGGATCTACATCGCTAGCAATTACTTTACATCCATTAGCTTTTAATATTTGAACCGTCAGTTGTCCTAAAAGACCAAGACCCATAACTGCTATTTTTTCACCAAGCTTTGGTTCTGTCTGTCTTACTCCCTGAAGGGCAATAGAACCAACGGTTACAAAAGATGCATCTATATCATCTACACCATCCGGTATTTTAACCGTAAGGTTTTTGGGTACATAATTTATTTCTGCATGATTTGCATATCCTGCACCACCACATGCTACTCTATCTCCAAGATTCAATCCAGTTGTATTTTCACCTAGTTGTATAATTTTACCAGCAAGTGAATACCCCAATGGTATTGGAGTATCCAGTTTTGTAAATACTTTCTCCAACGTATTTTGAATACCTTCTTTTTTCATTTTATCAACAACTTGTTTAACCATGTCCGGTCTATCTTTGGCTTTTGCTAATAAAGATTTTTTAGCAAAATCAACTAACATTTTTTCTGTACCGGCACTTACCAGACTAACTGTAGTTTGCACTAACACACCATCTTTTTGACATACTGGAGCAGGTACTTCAAAGAGTCCTAGCTCACCTGTTTTATAACTTTGTATTAATTGTTTCATATTTCTTTTTCCCTTTCTATATTTAACATACAATGATACTATGAATCATTTTCGGTTCTCTTTAATCATATATTTTATCTTAATGTTTTTTTACAAAAAACAATATATTCATCAACACTATTTGGTTTGAACTTGCCACTGTTGTCTTCTATATTCTCTAATTTTGTAAAAAGATCATTAAAGTTTTCACTCTTATATACAGTCGCTTCTTTAGGACGACTTACAACATCACTTGCAAGTACTCTTTTCCCAAGCATAAGTGCTTCTTGTAATGCAACTGAATTACCATCTGTTGTTGTTGGCCTTAAATATATATCTACTTCTGAAAGTAAAGATAAAAAATCTACTTCACACCCTAAATAAACCAATGATTCACTATTGATTCTATCTACTTCAGATTTATATGCTTGATTGATATCAACAAGTACAATCATATATTTTTGATCAAATTTTGAAACATTTTTAAGTATAAAATCTACACCATATACATCTTTTGAATTTTTTATAATTCTATCAAACGCATACACTAATATATAGGTTTTATCTTTTTGACGCTGAATATATTTTTTTCCCTTACTCTCTTTAAACAAAACCCCTTCCATAAAAATAGAGTCTAAAATAATGTTATTGGAAAAGAGACTCATATATCTATCTTTCGCAATTTGATTTAAAAATATAATTCCATCAGATAACATTGCTGTAATACGAGTAGAAAAAGAGAAGTCTGCCCCAGAATTGTCACCATAAAACTCTTTACCATGAAGTGTTAAAATTGTTTTTTTTGCAACTATTTTCCCTATAAGCAATCCTAATATACGTTTCCAAGTTTTTGAATAGTGTATATGTACTATATCATATCGTTTAAAGAAGGGTTTGAATGTTGAAAAATTTAGAATAATTGAGCTCTCTATTCCTTTAACTTTTAATGCATTCAAAAGTGTCTCAACACTTTTAGACACCCCTCCTACACGAGGAGGTAAGGGACCAAACATTAATATTTTCATTAAATTCTCTCCATTATATTACTAAATATTCTTCCATTTTAATTCAACAAAATTTGCATCAATAATTGTAAATCTTTTTGAACTATTTAAAGTATGGATTGCCTGTATATTGTGAAAATTCGACATATCCATAATACATACCCTATTTTCTTTATACTCTTTTTCATTTAATATTTCAATTTTATTCAAGTTCAATGACCGTCCATAATAACCACTACAATTTTGAGAAGGTCGATAGAGTTCATTATTCTCTTCTATTATTTTTCCGGCATTTCTTGCAACACTGGAATCAGAAATTATTGGATTTAAAATATGAGGTATCCACTTATCTTCCAAGAAATCCTTACAATAAAAAATATATAATTCATCACTTGTAGAGAAACCTTTTTTAGGTGCTATATTGGTAAACATCCACCAATAGTTATTATAATAATGTATCGTTGTATCAACTGCAGTAACATTATCTATTAATGTTTTAACTTTCTCCCATTTTAAAGGAAATTCTATGGCTCTATATAGATCAATCATTTGATTAGCACTCGTTTCAGGAATCATATAGTATACATTTTTATACTTGAATATATATGGATAGGAGAGATGGTACTCTTTTGTCAATATTGATTTTGGTTCTGAAAAGGATTCTGTTTTAGTATCATAAGTAATCACATGCAGTGTACCTTTTTGATTTAAGGAGAATGCTTCAAAGAATATATAACTTTTATCTCCTTCATCTATTATAAAAGGATCAGCCCAATCAATTGCATCAAATTGTAAAGGTACTTCTTTATAATTCTTAAAAGAAAAGTTTATTGATTTTTGATGATTATCAACATAAAGTAATTTCCATTTCTGCTTTGTCATATATTTTCGGAATATCATCTTTAAATATTTTTTAAAAATATTTAAAATTACTTTTATCATATAATAATTGCTAGGTATCTGTTTTTTTACATCGTCATAAAAATATAACTTTATAGCTATACTATTAACATTAGAGTCTTTATCAAGTGCTAGATTATTTTCAATAGTGATTTTTTTCTCTTTATTACTAAAGAATGACTCCTTTTCCAAAAATAATTTTTGTAAATTTCTAATCAATAAAGAAGAAGCACGCCAACTTATCATATTAAGATTCCGGATAGGAGATTTTTGATCAGTTGTTATACTATAACTATCCAATATATATCCACCGCTTAAGCTACTTGATATCCTTTCAAGTATTACTTTTGTTGAAGCATGACTATCTATAACTTCCCAAAATGCGTTGGGGTATCCTTGATGCATTAACCTCCATACTCCATAAGTCGATATATTTTCTAAATCAGTTATAGAAAAAATTTCTCTTAAATCTATAATCACATCAAGATCATATTTTTCTATTTCATATATATTATCCTGATTATCAGATAGTATAATATGTTTTATTTTTTTAAGTTTTTGTGAAACAGACTCTTTCTTAAAGCTTCTTAAATTCTTACCAAATAATATATAATCCAATTTTATAAAAAGATCATAAAGGAAAAAATTCTTTTTCTTTACAACAGCTGTTTTATTTGTAATATATAAAATTAAATCACAAAAATCAGACTCTATAATATCATCTATTATCATACTTTGATATGCTTTAAGAAGTTCATCATCTATTAATACGGCTAGATTTAATTTCTTGTTCAAAAGTACCCTTTATTTTAATTATATGTCTATTATTTATAGTTATCAATATTTAATTTTTGAATACAGAGAATTTTTTTTCCCATTGTAGTATTTTCTATTTTATCTACAAATTCAATCTTAAAATCAATTTTATTATCTACTTGCTTTTTCATTTGTGCGATAATATACTGAATATTGATATTTTCAGGGTGTCTGGTAACAATTCTAAGTGTAACTTCACCCGGTTTATCTTGATAGAACTGTGCATTTTCTACATTATCAAATGAAGCAAAATGACCTGCCCCTATAGAGAGTAAAGGAATTGCCATATTTTCTTTAGTAATAACACACTCTTGAAGTCTCCCCATCAAACTACTAACACTTTTAGCAATATTAGTACCAGGGTAATAGGTTGTTTTTCCTACATAATCTTTTGTACTATAATTAATATATGGCATGACAATATTATCAAATGATGTACCTACCATTTCATTATCAATAATTTTCACCAATCCATATGAGCCATAAAAATAATAATCTTCAAGATCACGTCTATATGCAGAAATAACTCGTTCCGTATGCCCATAATGAGAAATAACCGTTGCATTGAAAAAAGCTTTTATAAGTTTTACATCTTCCCACGATATAGACTCGGAAGTGAGAACAAGCCCTTCAATATTGGGTATACTTTCAACACCAATTGCTTTACATGTCCTTATAAATAAGGCTATTGCACTGGGATACCCATAAAATATTTTTGGCTTCCATTTTCTTATTTCTTCCAACATAGTTTCTATATACGTTTGAGTTAAATGATTTACAGAAAGTAAAAGATAATTATCTATTAATTGATAATCCCAATAGATACCTTTATTTTCATCTATATTCCCTCTAGCATTTAAAGCAACCGCTCTGTCTCTGTATCTATATTTAATTTTTTCAAAGGAAGCATTCATATATATTTTTTCTTTTGCTCGTGAAATAGATAGTGGTGCATATGTTTTCATAGGTACAGAACTACTCCCTCCGGTAGAGTATTCTGCTACTTTATCAAACTTGTCAGTATAGAGACGTAATTTTTCTTTTTGTATAATCTCTTTAGTTAATTTTGGTAATTTATCAAGATCACGAAAATCCTTAAAACTTTCAATAGGAAAACTATATTTAGAAAAAAGTTCTTGATAATAAGGAATATGATCCTTGGCAAATTGTAATGTTTCAACTGTTTTATTAAATTGAAAATCTAATTTAAATTGATCATTAGAGTTTTCATATTTTTCTAATATTTTCTTATGTATATTATAATGCTTCCCAAATCTAACAGACAAAGGGATATTCCCATATAAAGAGCCAAAAAAAGTTTTAACACCTCTTGGTAAACTATAATAACTTTTTTGATATTGATGTAATAAACTATCAATGTCCACTTTATTTCTCCCCCTATTCTTATATAAATAAAATATTAGTAATACTTATCATACTGTTTTTTTATTAACTTTACCATTAAATAAGATAGAGAGTATGTTGTTTCTAGAGATAAAGAAATAGTGGATTGCCATACTTACAAAAGCAACTATACTGATAAGCAGTATTAACGAAATATATTTATTTATATTCAAGTCAATCAATACTATTCCTATACCGATCACAAGTACATGATGAAAAAGATAAACACTGTATGATGCATCAGAAAGAAATTGAAATATTTTTATTTTTTTATCTGTATATTTATAAAATAGATAAAAACATAATGAAGAAATGTAATACTTAGCTGTTATACCAAAAAAGAAATATAATACTTTATAGATTTTTCCCTCAAAATCAGAAAAATAATGGTTTAAAAAAACTGATATACTAACGACAAAGATAGAAATGAATGGGGACATTTGTATAAATTTATTTTGCATCTCTTTATTCAAATAGATAAAAATACCAAAAGCAAAAAAAGTAATATAATATACTAATGAATTTAAATTTATTATTTCCTCATATTGCCAATTTTTTGCAATAATGCTTACTATGGTTAATAAAAAGATCGTCATCATTGTCATTACAAACAATATGGTATAAATATTGGTATACATATAAAGCCTATATATATATAAATAAATTTTTTTATATATAGGCTTTAATATTTTATATCCGACAGCAAAAACTAAAAAATAGATGATCAAATTGATTAAAAACCATAAATGTGAGACCCATCCTCCTTTTTGTATATATGAGATAAATTCAAAATCCATCCAACCTGTCTCTACCAAAATATATGTTTGCAGGGAATTTAATGTAAGTGCTGTCAGAACCAATGGGATCAAAATTCGTAAAATTCGTACTTTTAAAAATTTTTCAACATTATATTTCTGTAATGTAAAAACTGCAAAATAACCTGAAACTATAAAAAATGCCGGCATACGAAAAAGATGGATTGTACTGACTAATACTTCTGCAAACGGTATTGTTTCCGGACTATAGATAATCCATCCATGTTTAGGATTAAAAACTTGTGCAGAGTGAAGTATAACTCCCAACATCATTAATATTGCTCGCATTGAATCAAGGAAGTAAATTCTATCAGATGATCTATTAGAACTCATTACTCTGCCTTTAGGTTATATTTTTGCATTAAGTAGTTTTTCTTTTCTGTTGGATTCATATATTTGGTTTGCATAAAGTTCTCTTTGTTCTTTTCTACATATTCTGCTATAGAACAGATATATTTGGCAGGAACTCCAGCATAAACACTATTAGATTGCAATTCCCCTTTAACCAAACTCCCTGCACCAATAATTACATTATCTCCAATAATTGATCCTTGTAATATTGTTGCATTAATTCCTATAAATACATTATTACCTATTATAATACGTCCTAAAATATCAGAATTATTATATTCAGTATAAATATTTCGTATTACTTTCATTGATCCATCATGTGTCACAAAAGTAACACCACTTGATGTTTCAACATTATTTCCCATCTTAATAAGATAAGGCTCACTTCCCCATGCTCTAGTCATAAAATGACAGTGTTCCCCAAAATCAACTCCAACCAATTTTGCCAATTTTGTTTGAGAAATTATCCTATGATAAAGAGCTTTTACTAAAAATTTAATTTTTTTAATCACTAACTATCTCCTTGAAATTTTTCACTACATGTATTATTGTCTCTTCCCACTTTTTTCCAATCACTTCTATGTTAAGTCTTTCTGATATTTTTTGTGCATTTCCCCCTATCTTTTCTCTTTTGCTTTTGTCATCTATCAGAGATTGAAGTGCTGTAGCCAATGCATTGACATTTTCAGCCTCCACCAATAGACCGTCAACTCCATCGCTGATGATCTCTTTGGGACCGGTAGGACAATCAAAGGCTACACAGGCACAACCATAGCCCATAGCTTCACATAATCCTCCGGGGAAGCCCTCTGACCTTGACGAAAGTGCATAAATAGCTGCCTGTTTATAATACAGTTCAACATTATCAACGAATCCTAAGAACTCAACCTTATCTGCGATATTCAGTTTCTTTACCAAAGCTTCTAATTTTTTACGTTCGCTACCTTCTCCCAAAATAGATAATTTCCATCCTATAGCATTTATTTTACTAAATGCTTCTATCAGAAGGTCAAAACCTTTTACATTATGTAATCTGCCAACACTCAAAATAGTTTTTTTTCTTTGAATATGCGTATATTCTGCGTTCAATATAAGTGGATTTTGGATAACCGTTACCTCTTTGACATAAGAATATTTAGGTTTATCCTCCTGTGTTAAAACAATAGACTTATTTGCAAAAGGATAAACCACACGTCTCAACCATTTCCAAAACCTATTTTTTAAAGCACGATGATAGCTGCTATGCTCTGAAATAATAACAGGGGTTTTAGTCATCAAGGCTGCAATTATCGTAAGGATATTTGTTGCCGAAACAAACCCTATGACAACATCCGGTTTAATTTTTATTATTGTATTTTTAATAAAAACAATCTGTTCTAATGTTAAGAGAATACCTTTGGCAAATGCTACATTATTTTTTTTGGGCATATGAAAAAGTAAATGAATTCGTTCGTCTATTTTAAAATTCACTTTTCTATTGTCAAGAGAAACGATGATCACTTCATGTCCGATTGAAACAAGATAATTCGCAATGATCACCTGTATTTTTTCTGCACCTCCCTGTCCGCCAAGAGAGTAGATGGTAAACATTATTCTCATGATGATCTCCCTATTGGTAAAAGTTCACGATTATGTTTCAAATTCAAATATACCTGAACCACAGAGAGTATTAAAAAAGTATAGGCAAGCCCTTTCTCTTCATAGAAATAGATCATTGGAAATATCAGGATAAAATTTATAAGCATGGTTGTAAATGTTATTTTACTAATTATCTTATATTTAGACTTAATTGCAAGATACGGAGTAAAAAAACCACCCAAAGGTTCAAGTAATAAAGAAACAGCAAGCACTCTCAATATGAATACTGATTTCTCATGCCCCTCTCCAAATAATAACTCAATCGCAATATCAGAGATCAAAAATAGAAAAAGAGAAGCAATAAAAAGTATAATGACATATAACTTTATAAACTTCCTTGCCTGCATATAGAGTTTAGTCATATTATCCGCATAACGTGCAAGGTGTGGATAAACAATCGTATTATAGGTTTTTATTATCTGACTATACGCACCAAAAACTGTCTCAGCTAAAGAATATATCCCTACTGTTGTGTAGTTTGTAAGCAAACCTAAAAGTACGGTATTGGTTGTTGTATAAAAAATAACGCTTAAGTTCGATAAGAAAATATGTTTTCCATCTACTAAAAGTACTTTGATCTCTCTAAATAATGGGAAAATAAATTTAACTCCATATTTTACCTTTGCAACATATTGAGCATATACTCCTACAAAAAGATAACTAAGAAAACTGATCAAAGGAACCCAGATATAATCATTCGCCTCTTTAATAAAAATAAAGATACCGATAGCATAAAGTAATTTAGCAATAATATTAAAAATAGCTATAAACTTCATCTCTTCAATACCTTGATAGAACCACATAGGTATCCATATATTTGCAAAGATCATTAAAAAAGAAAAAAGAAAAACCTCTTTTTCGACATAAAAACGCTCAAAAGAAAAAAGTATTATCAAAAAAATAAAAGATGCGACTACAAAAAGAGACAACTTTGTTGCAATAACATTCCAAAAATGTTCACTTATTTTTTCAACATCTTTTCTGTGTAGTGAGATAAACTTAGTAGCTGTCAATTCAAAAGAGTATCTTGTTGTTATTTGAAAATACATTATTGTTGCTTGTGCGAACATGATGATCCCATATTTTTCCACTCCGATCGTTCTTACAATATAAGGTATAACCAATAACGGTAAAAACTTATTAGCCATATTGATAATGGCTAAATAAGAAAAATTACTTACCATTTTTTTATATTGTTTATTGGAGAGATATCTTTTTACTTTGCGTATCATCTGCTTTACCTTATATATTTTAATTTTGCTTTATACCCTATGACAGAGAGTGTGATAACCGATGCCAATTGAAGAGGCTGATCCAACATATTATGGGAAAAAAAACTTGAAATAGTAAAATATATAATTACCAATAAGGCTAACTGTTTATGATCCTTTTTACCATAGATAAAAATATATCGGCTGGAGAAAAACAACATCATAGGAATGATCAACATTCCGAATATACCATATTCAGCCCAATGTGTAGCAAAAGTATTATGCGGACCGACATTATATTTCCATAACCTTGTTGCAGCAAAACCGTTACCTAGTATCGGTCTATCCATGAACATCTCCAATGCAGCTTTTAAAACTTGTTTTCGTTCATTTAAATCACTGGTATCTGCATGTTTTTTATCTGTAAAAAAGTTCACTCTATTTCTCATATTTTCTGTTACTTCCATATCAAATTTATCTGAAAGTGTATCCAGTCCACCTGTTGCCAACCATATGAAAAAAAACATAATCCCCATCAATGTCAAAAGAAGTTGTCTTCCATGAAGTTTCCCTTGAAAAAACATAATGGCTAAAGTTATAAACATGAGTATAATATTGGATCTTGACATTGTAAAAAAGAGTCCTAAAAAAATAATAGATATAAATAGTATTCTAAATTTTCTAGGTAGAAAATCAATACCGAAAATTAAAAACAGCACCATTACTCCGCCAGCAACATTGGCATTAATATAAAGAGAAGTAGCACGTCCTAACGGAGAAAATTCATGATCTAACCCAAAATAAAAAAATCCAGGATCAAAATAATCAATACCTAAAGTTAAGGCAGCGATAAGACTTAAAAAAATCATAGTTTTTCTTGTAACCGAAAGCTCTTCATCATCTAAATTAAATAATAAAATAAGCGAAAACATTGTAAACAAAGAAAAAAGTACTAATTTATAATGTGCGAATTCTTCAATGCCTGTTGAGGAGAAGAGGAAATAGATTGTATTTATAAAAACAAAATAGGCGATCCATATTAAAACAATATTTCTAAGTGGAAAAGATATTCTCTTTTTAACATAAAATAAAAAAAGTATTGAAAATAATAAAATATCAATTATATAACCGGGAAATGGGAAAAAATTCAAATGAGAAAAATAGGTTGTTAGATTTAAAAATACCATTATTGTACCAAGAATTACAATAGTTCTACTTCCCTTTATTGTTTTCAAACCAGACTCTCTATTTTATTAAAATAACTGTTTATATTATTCATAATAAATTTTTTACTCTCATCATACTTTAATTTTTTAAAATTTAAAATTGCTTTAGCCATACTGTATGGATCATCAACATGAACAATAAAACCATTTTTTCCATTATCAATTAACTCATACATGAAAGGTATACAATCGGTAGCTATAATTGGCTTTTTAAAATATAAATTTTCCAATACTGTATTGGGAAGTCCTTCTCTTCTTGACGAAAGCACATAGAGATCAGAGTAATAAAAATATTTATAAGGATTTTCCTGAAAACCCAAAAAATTAACATATTCCTCTATTGCCAATATTTTACATAACTCTTTTAATTTTTTTTCCTCACCATCATCTCGCCCGATAATATGAAGCATAAAATTATTATTCTCTTTTAAAACTTTTTCAAAAGCATACAAAAGTGTATCAAATGCTTTTGCATACGTCAATCTCCCTGCTGATACAATGTTAATTTTATTTACATTAAAAGGATTTTCAATACTCTTTATTTTATTATCCATATTTTCTGTATCTAACGGGTTTATCAAAATATCAATTTTTTTCTGTCGAACCTTATAATATTGAGTAATTTCATTTTTCATTTCCGGTGTTTGTGCTAAAATTTTTGATGCATTTCGATATGCTCTTAATAAAAAAAATCTCCAAATAAAAGATAGTTGTCCTTCTTCCATGAGAAGTTTAGGAGAAGTAGGATTGCGTAAAATACTATAAGGAAGGCTCTTAATAAAACTTAATGCAATATCTAATGCTATACTTGTATGTATCATTGTAGAATAGATTATATCAGGTCTTATTTTTGCAATGACTCTATATAATTTAAAAATACTAAAAATCGTTTTTTTTACATTCAAATCAATAATATTAACATATGAAGGAATTTCATTTAAAAATACTCCCTCTTTTAGGACCATTAAAAGAGTAATATCAAATTTTTCTTTATCAAGTTGCTTTATAATATTTGTGGTAACACGTTCTGCTCCTCCCCCATGCAAATTGGCCATAAAAAAAATAATTTTCTTTTTCATTAATTTTACAGTCTACCATCACTTTTAGTATTATCAAGCACTGACTTAATATCAAAAAGAACCTGTTTCTCACTTTTAGTCATATTCAATACTTTATAATTATCATGAGCTACAGCTAAAACGATAGCATCATATTCTTCTAAATTTGGTTCATCGATCAGATCAATTCCATATTCATGCAATACTTCTTCTTGATCTGCCCAATAGTCACTGACACTTACATCACATCCGTATTCTTGAAGTTCTTTTACAACATCAATCACTCTTGAATTCCTAATATCAGGACAATTCTCTTTAAATGTCAATC
>Ga0256827_10000995_pt1 | contig 17946 bp, 9 predicted proteins | sample CV84metaG_FD_185977 | JGI IMG/M metagenome (GOLD analysis project Ga0256827, IMG submission 185977) | Hydrothermal vent microbial communities from East Pacific Rise, Pacific Ocean - CV84 | ecosystem: Environmental > Aquatic > Marine > Hydrothermal vents | place: Pacific Ocean: East Pacific Rise... | reverse complement strand
GGCACAGACAGTACTGAGTATGAGGGCTTTTTTGCAATACCTGTAGTTTTGCCCCCTGGCAAATATTTTATAGGCTTGATTGAAGGAAATGGAAGTTTAGGTTTAAAATACACAACAACTCCATATATTGATGGTACAGTTTGGGCTCACTTCAGTAACAAATGGAATGATTTAGGTGCATTAGGTTATCAACACACTTACCATCTTCGTCCTCAATTTGATATTGCACGACCAGTTTATAATGATGTTGCAATGGTTTCTGTTGATAATGCAAATATTGTTTCAGTAGGAAGTATTGATATTGAAGGTACAATCAGAAATATGAGTAACCAACAAGCATTAACCTCTTACGATGTAGTTTATTCTATTGATGGAGGAAGTTATACTTCAGTTTATTCAGTAACAGGGATTTCTGTTGCGCCAGGAGTTACTCAAAGTTTTACCCATAATATTCAATGGAATGCTACTTCCGGTGCACATACTATTGAAGTAAGTATATCAAACCCAAATGGTGTTGCCGATGAAGATACTACTGATAATACACTATCCAATAGCATTTTGGTTGCTTCTCAACTTTTTCCAAAAACCGTTGTTTATGAAGAAGGAACTGGTACATGGTGCGGTTGGTGTGTTCGAGGTTTAGTTGGATTAAACACTATGGCTCACAATATTACAGATGGATCGTGGATAGGAATTGGAGTACATAACAGTGACCCGATGACTGTTACAGATTATGACGCAGCAATTGGCAGCTATCTTTCAGGATATCCTTCGGGAATAACAGATAGACATAACACTCCAGTGGATCCTAGTTTAGCAAACCTACAAGACAGTTATAATAAGCATAAACAAATTCCTACAATCGCAAAAGTTGAATTCGCAAATAAAGTATTTATTAATTCCAATAACACTTGGTCTATTGATGTAGTTACCACCTTTGGAGTAGATATGACTGATGCACACTATAATACAGCACTTATTATTGTTGAAAATGGAGTAACTGGTACTGGTCCAGGTTGGGAACAACACAATTATTATGCTGGTGGATCATATGGAGATATGATTGATTATGATGGAACAAATTATGCAAATTTACCACAAACTGTTCCTGCTGCTGATATGGTTTACAATCACGTAGGTCGTAAACTTGTTGATGGATTTAATGGATCAAATAATAGCGTTCCTACTACTATTACTAACGGAACCCCAAATTCTTTTTCATATTCTGGAACTTTAAATGCCAATTGGGATAAGCATAACATCTCTTTTGTAGCATTATTAATTAATAATAAAACCCACAACATTGTAAATGCTGCTGAAATTGAATTATTATCAGTTGGAATAAATGAAATTAATGATGTTGATTACAACATATTTCCTAATCCAACAACTGGAAAAGTAATAATCAAAGGCACTAAAGATGCACAAATTACTGTGTATAATATACTTGGTTCAGTTGTTTATCAAAATGAAAAGGCTGAAAATAATGAAGAAATTGATTTATCGGATTTACCAACAGGTAATTATGTAATCAAAATTATTAATAATAATAAAGTTGTTACGAAAAAAATCGTTCTTTCGAAATAAGATTTATTAATAAGTCTCCAAAACCTCAAATTCTTAATTGAATTTGAGGTTTTTTTTAGCTATATCTCCATCAATAACATACTAAATATAACAAATCATTCAAAATAAATCGTATCTTTGCAAGCATAATATATTAATATTCATCTATATAAAAAATCATTGTTTAATATGAAGAAATTTTACACAACTACAGTTTTAAGTCTATTATTTACAGCACTATTTGGGCAAACTGCGCAAATTATTGATCATAATAATACTATTATTAATAATGGCGACACCGTTACATACTTTAGTAAAGACATTAATGCATCAGAACATTACTTGGAGTTTAAAATAAAAAACACATCATCTGCTACAATATCTTATAAAGTAAGACAGAAATCAATTAGCATTGAAGGAAATTCAAGCCGTTACTTTTGTTTTGCAGGTTCATGCTATAGTCCAGCAATCGACCTTTCAAGTTCATCATTAACATTAAAAGCTAGTCAAACTAGCTTACTGAACGAATTCTCAACTCATTACAAACCATACGGATATTCATCTGGCTCAATAGTAACCTACCCAGGCACTTCTATTATTGCTTATAGTGTTTTCGATAAAAATACTCCTTCTGATAGTACATATTTTATTATAAAATATACTGTTATTGATGCAACAAGCATTAATGAAAATAAAAACAATTATTCAATTGGTAATATTTATCCTAACCCAACATCTGATTATTTCTTTATTAATTACAATATTACTAATGCAAATACTGCACAAATTGAAATATCAAATTTATTAGGTAGTAAAGTTCTTTCTCAGAATATTTCTACTATGAATAATAAAGCAAAGGTTGATATTAACAAGCTGAGTTCTGGAATCTATTTTTACTATTTTATCATTGATGGTAATAAAACAGAGGCCAAAAAACTGATTGTTCAATAACAATTTTTCACTCTGTAATAAAAGGGCAGTTTCTCATAAGAGAAACTGCCCTTTTATTTTGTCAGCCCCAAGCAACAACACACCGTAAAAATACCGACGAACCTAAGTTCGGCGTAAGCTTTGCTCACTTTCGATAGCAATCAGAATTCAGATAATTAGTTTATATACGACTCAAATTTACGATAGATTATCGAGATATTTCGTCCGGCAGCTGACGGTTGGGGAAGTATATGAGCTACATCGAGATTTATATTAAAAAAAGAACCTGCTTTCTTCTTAGGATGAGAACAAGATATCGCTATTAATACCCCCCAAATATTTCATGGATGGTCGTTTGAGAAACGCTTTTACTGAAAAACAAAAAATGAGCATTGATATCCAAAGTTATTATCACTTTCTTTTTTGACTTTATTATCTATCTTAAATTTTCACACTCTTTAGTAAAGGCAAAATAGTTGAAACCTCCTTAGCATTATAATAATTACGATGAAATTAATTGAAAATAATAGATTAATTCGTATTACAAAAAAAAGAGGTGACTAAAAGCCACCTCCTTTTTATGATGGGGAACTACCCCACTAATCAACTATAAAAACAAATTTATTTAATAATAAGGCTTTTAACCTTTATTTCTCCATCCGAAAATAAACGAATGTAATATACTCCTTTAGCAAAATTGCTAAAATCAAGCTTCATTGTTTGGGTATCTTTCCCTGAATAAATTAATTTATTTGAATATACAACAGCGCCAACAGTATTGTAAACATCTAAATTATAATCTTGATTTTCGATACCTGTAATTTGTATTTGGAATAATCCATTTGAAGGATTTGGAAAAATTTTCATTTCCGTATTTGCCATTTCAGGAGTAAGAATTCCTGTGCAAAGGTCCACAATTAAAGTAATGGTATCTGAAGTTTCACAACCTACAGCATTTGTAACAATTGCAGTATAATCATTATTTCCTACTTTGAAACTATTGCTATCGACAGTAAGTATTTGTGTTGTATCTCCAGTACTCCATAAGTACGAAGTATAACCAACACCTGCATCAATAGTAACAATATGATTTATACATGCATCAATATCAGCACCTAAATCAAACGAAATACTACCAGTAGTAACCGTAATAGTATCATAAGCTACACTTCCTAAACCCGAAACCTCAACTGTATATACACCTGGCACACTTACACTTATTGCATAAGTATCATCCACAAGAGTGTCACCATTGAATGTCCATAAATATTCATATCCCATTATACCAGAATTCAATTCAGCAGCATTATTATTACAAATAGCAGCAACTGAACCTAAGTCTACAGTAAACGGAGCATCTTCCTGAATTACTATATCATCGATAAACCAACCTTCATGATTCATGTAACTATCAGCAAATAATCTGAAACGAATACGAACACTATCATCTTTATAATTGCTCAAGCTAAACTTTTCCATTTTCCACATAGAATCATTAGCAGCTACTGTACCATTTTGCCAGTCAGTATAAGATGCCTCACCAAAAAACTCTGAAGATTGAAAAACAGTTGATTCACCTAAATAATCACTACTGTCTAAAGCAGTCCAAGTTAATCCATTATTTGTAGAAACTTCTACAAAACCTTTATCCCAACTAGGGCCTTCTAAAAGAGCAATATGCCAAAAAGTAATTACTGGTGCAGTAGTAGCAGTTAAATCTAAAACTCCTATTTCATGCAAAATATCATTACTTGAAGTTGCATATTGATTATATGCTGCATGGTTTCCAGAGTGAGTTAAGGTATCAATCAAAGTGAAACCCGTTTTATTAGTTGTAGCATTATCGAAATATTTAAAATTATTCTCGAAGCCTTCGTTCAATGGAAGAGTATGCGTAGCATATGATTTGAATGTTACAGAAATTGTATCATTACTATTATCAACATCGTTTGGAAGTTCTGAATAAACAGTAAGAGTATGCAAACCTTCAACAGAAGCATCAATTGTAGTTACAAACTCAAAAGTATCGATTGTAAAAGCTGCTATATTAGGAATTAATTCACTTACAACACTACCGTTATCAAAAACAAATTTTATTGGAACAGAAGTTTGATTAGCATCACCATTATTTTCAACAACTACAGTAACAGTATCATTAGATGTAGCAAATGCTCCACCATAGGTTCTTGTGAAACTTTTTACTGCAATATCATCAGCTACAGGCACAAAGAGTTTCAAATCATCAACAGTAGAAGATTGCAATGTAGCATTACATACTCTTTTTAGAGTTACGTATTTTCCACTTCCAGTGTATTGACTAAAAGAATAACCGTACTTTAAGTAACTTAGACTTGCTGGAACAGTATCTAAAGCAACAAATGTAGTTGTATCAGTAACATCGTCCATAACACCAATAATAAATTTGCCACCAGGTGCATTTATTACATAAAACTCAATTCTTAAGTTAGTAAGATTAGAAGCTACTGCTGGAAGAGAATTATAAATCACCCCTTGAGGAGTACCACTAACTGCAGAAAACATCCCCATATAATTGGAACCACTATGAGCATAAGCAGCGTAACTAATCGTCATAGAACTTAATCCATTTCCATAAATATTCTTAGTCCAATATTTTGGATAACCACCATAGGCGTAAGCTTCAAAACCTTCAATATGAGGTATTGCCATATTTTCAACATCTATAAATGTAGTATCATTAGAGTTGTCAGAGTCGGTACTAAGTGAAGAATATACTGCTAAACTTGAAACGCCAGCTGCGGCAGGGCCTTGCAATAATGTTGTGAAAGTAAAAGTATCAGTAGATAAAGCTGCTAAAGTACCACTCATTGTTTCACTAACAACTGTTCCACCAGCAAGTTTATAATTCATTGGAACATTAGTTTGATTTTGTGTACCAGAGTTTTTAAGAACTACTTTTACAGAATAATTATCCTGACCTAAAGAACCATAACTTCCCAAAACCTCCATTACCTCAATATCATTCTGAGGAACTTGAGTAATAACAATATTATCTACGAATAAATAGTACATGAAGGGATCAGAATAACAATTGAAACCAAAATATACAGAATCAGTTGCAGTTGCAGTATAAAAGATTGAACCTTGCGCATAGCTTGTGTTCGCTATACCAGTTCCACCATTATTATCCCAAAGAGTATCGGTAGTACTTGCAACAGTATTTGCAGTACCTATAGTAACTCTCATTTTTTCAGCGTAAAATGAAGATTGAGCTTTATAATCAAACTTAATACTATAAGTTAAACCATTAGTAAGATAAACCCCTTTTGTAAATGCATAGGTATCACCACTACTCGAAGCATCATATATATACTTCATTGATTTTACTCCGTCAGAAGCATTATTAGGCATCGTATCCTGCACCCAATCATTTCCAGTCCCGTTATTTACAATTGTCCAACCTGAAGGAGGAAATGAGCCTTCGAAACTCTCAGTTAATAATTGTGCATTACCTATGCTTGGCATACATAATATTGCCACAATTATGGCAATTAAATAGGTAAAATTTGTTTTCATGATTTATATAATATTAGTTAATAATTATTTTTCTATTTATGGTATTTACCTGTATTTAGCATTGTTATATGCTATTTTTTTATAAGTCGTTTTGAAATTATAGTATTCGAAGTCTCAAGTTGGATAATGTACACCCCACTTTTAAGAATAGAAATATCCTGCGTAAAAGATCTACTATTCACAGCCTCATCAATAACTAATTGTCCAACCTGATTATAAATTTTCAAATACTTAATTGCAATTGGAGCCGAGATTCTCACAACATTTGTTGCTGGATTTGGATAAATTTCATAGTTATCCTCTTTAGTTTCCTGAATTCCTGTTACTAAAACAGAAACAGTATCAGAATGTATGGATTCAACACTATCAATTGTAACTGTAACAAAGTATTCATATGTTTTTTCAGCTAAATTCTTATCATGATAGTAATTGTTAGTAATCATCGAATCGCGAAGTGAAAATGGACCTCCCTCTACAGAACGATAAACTTTGTATTGATCAAAAGCAGCACTTGCACTACCACAAGCCCCAAAATCATCCCATTTTACAGTAGTTTGATGAATATTAGAAACATAAGCCGTTACATTTTCAACTACCATATTGTTTTTTAATACAAAATTATCAATACTAAAAAACGAGCCATTAAGCCCAATTCCTGAACGCTTATAGCTAAATGCAAAATAAACGGTATCACTTAGGCTGACTTTATTCAAATTAAATTCATGTGTTAACATTGCATTCTGAAGAACCCCAATTTGAATTTCCATCAACTCAATAAAAGTTGAAGTATCAGTAGGATCAGTTAAATAACCAAACCCACATACTGGCTCAGTATAAGGATCTGTATTTCCTAAATCAAAAGAAACAATACTCGCACCATTAATTACAATTGGTTCTGTTACTAACAGAATTGGAGGAAATTGATTTGATTGATTGAAAATAATTGCCTCACCATTATTAGTCAATATCATATCTCCACTCCCTGTCTTTGTAAATTGTCCCCAGGTAGTAGGAATACCATTTGTAAAATCTTCTAAAAACGATACCAATGGAATATCAAGCACAGCCGTTTCAACAACATTAGCATTTGACACTGTTACTGAGTCTATAACATTAATTAAACCTGCGGCTTTAGCCTCATATTTATAAACACCATTAATCATTCTTTCATACACTAATTGACCATTACTATCAGCAGTATCTGTTCCCATTTTATCAAAAACAACAACCGCACCTGGTACAATATTTCCTGCACAATCAGTAACCGTAAAAGTGGTAGTATAGGTAGTAAACAATGGAATAACATCTACCATCTCGCTTTGCACAATTTCTTTAGTCACAGTATCTTCAACAAAAACCACTACAATAAGGTCACTCGCCTGCTCCATAAAGGTAGTGCTCATATCATAATTAAAACTATAGGTTTGATTGTTACCAACACTTATTGCTGGCAATAGTGTACCATTACCATTGGGAAACATATGTAACATCACATTATGAAACTCCGTCTCACCATTATTTCCAACATTCCCTGTTGTTAAACGTTCTACAACTGCAACTTGCAGCTTTAGCCCTGCAGCATAATTAGCATCAACCTCAAGTTCAACATCTATATTTATTAAACCACTTGCTGTAATTTCAGCAGTATCAATATTAATACCCATTGAGGTCATATGACCTGCTTGAGAATCAAAAATACTTTGTGTAAAATCGAAAGGTAGTAAACTTGTATCATTAATAAATAAATCAGGCACAGCGGTTACTACATAATAATCACGTCGATCCTTTGCCTCTTGAACAAAATAAGGATCGCCCACACCTGGCCAATTAACTTGGTATTTAATAAGAGAATAATTCCCAACATTATTGCTCAAAACTCCATCTAACACTTTATTGCCCCAAGGACAACCTGAGCAAGTTGATGAAGTAAACACCTGATACAAAGGCTTCATTTGGTATGTTTGTGCTATACTATTAAAAGTACTTAGCAACATCACTATTAATGTGAAAACAATTAATTTGTAATTTTTTTTCATAATTCTATATTTAATCGGTTAATTTGCTTTGGTTTGATTTATCGTTAAGTTTGTTCATGATCTTCTTAAGTGTTTCTGTTTGAATTTTCGTTTTACTGATGAATGCTTTTACATCTTCTAATTCATCATCCGTTTTGTTTTGTTTTACGGAATTTTCGTTTTGTGACATACGCAAATTGTTTTTGATTTACTGCATTGCAAATATGGCTCATAAACATCCAATATCAAGAAAAACACCCATTACAAAAGCAATACATAGACATAAAACCTACCCATACAAAAACATTACAAACCACTTTATTATTTGATTATCTGACTTTTACAGAATCACAATAATATCATCAGTAGAGATTTTGCAAAACACCGAAACTAGCATTGACTGAAAAATGTAATAGTATTTTTCGCAGTTACATACGATTTTTAAGGAAATTAAGGAGTCGTTATAAAGAAATATAGACAATGAAAGTTTAGTGACAGCTCTATTAAAAAGAAGAGTGCCGCTGCTTATTGATTTGAATGGTCATAGATGGACTTAATACATTCACAAGGCAAACTGTATTGAATAATGAATACAGGCTCACAAAAGAGCTATAAATGGAGGAAATGAAGCTTAAAGAAATTATTCAAACTATATTTGTGTGATAAAACTAATCAGATTAGTTTTCGTGTTGGTTATCCCGAGTTTCTTTCGCAATCTCGTTCTCGCAATTTCAATAGAGTTTAAACTTTTGCCGGTTAACTCAGAAATATCTTTTGTAGACATATTTAGCTTTAAAAAAGCACAAAGCTTTAATTCATTAGGAGATAAGTTTGGAAATTCTTTAATCAATCGGTCGTAATATTCTCCATGAGCTTGTTTAAACCTCACTTCAAATTCTTCCCAAATTTCTACTTCACTAGATTTTTGAATATCCTTAGCAATTTTAACTAAAGCAGTTTTGGTTTCTTCCTTTACCGCTTTATCATGCACTTGCATTAGGTTATCGACAATACTTGCCAAAACCTCATTCTTTTTCAACAAAGACATAACATTAACAACAAGCTCACGATCCTTTATTTCAATCTCTGCTTCAAGTTGCTTCTTTATCAAAAGGTCTTTATTTATTTTTATTTTATGTCGTGCTCTCAAAAGTACCACAATTAACAAACCAATAAAAGCTGTTGAGATTATAGCAATAATATAATTCTTTTCCTTCCTATGCTGCTCAATCTCACGCAATTTATCCTTTTTTTCCAATTGATATAGCAACTCCATTTGAGAAAGCTTAATTGCACTTTTTTCAATTTCTAAACTATCCTTCAACTGAAAGTGAATTAGACCATATTGAAAAGCTTTTTTATCATTGCCATACTCCGAGTATAACTCATACAACCATTCAGAAGCTTTGTTCTTAACTAATGCAATATCCTTATCCTCAGAAATATCAAACGCCCTATTTGCGTAATCAATACTATGTTGTTTATCTTTTAGATCAAAGTAATATTTGGAAATACTAATATAAGTCTTTGCTTTCAAAACATAATGTTGGAGCTCCGTAAAAATAGAATCTGCCCTTAAAAAAAACGGAAGAGCCTTTTCAAAATCTTTATGAGTACGATAATTCTCTGCAATATTTAGATAATTAATTCCCTCCCATAATCGTTTTCCCAAAACTTGATTAATTTCACTCGCTTCAAATAAAAGAGGTAGTGCCTTATCTTCTTCTTCATTGGAAGAAAAAACAATCGAGATATTATTTAAGCCTCTGGAAACACCCTCTAAATCATCCAGTTCTCTAGAAATCTCTAAGGCCATGCTATAATACTTTAGAGCCATTTCATAATCCTTACGCTCAAAAAAAAGATCACCTATACCATTGTATGATGAGCTTTGACAGGCTTTATCATCAAGCTCCTCGCATATATTTAAACTCTCAAAATAACAATCACTTGCCTTATCCAATTCACCTAAACCCGAATAAACTATGCCCAATACTCGTTCTAATAATGCATCCTCATATGGATTGCTATTCTCTTCTAAAAAGCCTTTTGCCTCATTTACATACAATATTGCTTTTCTAAAATTAGACAAACCTCCATAGGTCTGAGCCAATAGTCTTCTAGAAAGATACTGCCCTCTTTTATAGGATAAGCTATCCGATATTGCTTTTATTTCCAATAAAATAGAAATTGCTTTTGATGGAATTTGAGTTCGATAAGTATCTGCAAGGGATAACTCCAAATCTATTCTCTCTGTTTTTGAACCAGTCAGACTAATTAATCGCTCAAGACTATCAACTTTAGATTCATTTTGAGCAATGACTTTATTAACAGAAAAGAAACCAAGAAAAGAAAGAAAAATTACTATAATTCGAATGTTCATACAACTCTAATAACTATTATTAAAAATAATTAGGCAAAAATACTCAAAATTATTTTTACTAAAATTAGTATCATAAGACCTTATAATAGAGCAAATACACGGCTTTCAAAGATTTTCTACAAACAAAAAATTATATAATAATCACCCATTGCATATATGTAGAATTATTCTAAATATAATAAGAAAAAAAAAGCTTCCCATTTAACAAAGAAATTATCTATTTTAGCGCCTCAAAATTAACTATAAACTAAAAATCACACACATGAAAAAAAATTTATCTTTTCTTCTTGCAGTCTTATTCATTAGTACTGTAAGCTTTGGACAAATCCTTCAAAATAATGGAGGTGCAAACAATGATGGCTTTAAAGGCGTAAAGGCAAATGTTGCTGCCTATACTGTTACAAAAAGCACAATAGGAGTTCTTCAATATGATGATGGCAACATAGATAAAAACTTGGGTAAAGGAAAAACATTTTCTATAAATGCTTTTGCTTATTTTCCAACATCATCGTTTAGCAGTTGGGTTGGAGACACTATCTACAAAATTTCAGTTGGTGTTGGAGATGCTTCAACTATTACTTCATTCCAAGTATGTATTTGGACAGACACATCAAGCCATGGAGCTAATCCTATTATGACTCAAACAGTTAGCGGACTCGTTGATGGTTGGAATGATATCTTTTTAACTACACCTTATATCTTAACTAGTTCAGACGATATTTTTATAGGATATAAAATGACTACTTCGGGCTATAGTATTTCATGCGATGGAGGTGCAACCGCCAATGGTGTTGGAGACATGCTTCAAGAACCTAGTAATGGTAAAATCACTCATTTAGGAGCACTCGGTTTTGGAGACTTATCTATCAAAGCATCTATTGGTAGTCTTGCGCCTGTTGAAGCTGAATTGGTAAGCATTAACAACAGTTTGAAAGTTTTAGCATCATCATCAAGTACTATAGGCATTACTGGTTCTATTAAAAACAATGGAGCAAACAGTATTACATCATTCGATGTTGCTTACAAAATTAATGGAGGAGCACCTGTTGCTACTCATACTGTTACTCCAACATCACCTATCGTTACTTCTGCAACAACTACTTTTGCTCATAACATTCCTGCTGATTTTTCTACTTCAGGAACCTATGATGTAGAACTTTACATCTCTAATATTAATGGCGGAGGTAATGATGCGGATTTATCAAATGACACTTTAACTACTTCTATTTTATCAGCAGACGAATTCTATACTAAAAATGTAGTTTATGAAGAAGCTACTGGTACATGGTGTGGATTTTGTGTTAGAGGTTTAGTGGGATTAAACACTATGGGACATAATATTACCGATGGAACATGGATTGGAATTGGTGTTCATAATGGTGACCCAATGGTTGTTTCTGATTATGATCAAGGCATCAAAAAGTTTATTGGAGGTTATCCTTCTGGAGTAATGGATAGATATGAAGGAGCAATTGATCCAGGATTAGCATCATTACAACAAGGTTATAACGAGCATAAAAATATAAAAGCCTTAGGAAAAATTGAGATTACTAACAAAACATATGATGCATCAAGTCGTGCTTGGACAGTAGATGTAGCTACAACATTTGGCATGAACTTAACTTCTGCTAATTATAATACAGCTTTAATCATTGTAGAAAATGATGTTAGGGGTACTACTAATGGTTGGGAACAACATAATTATTATAGTGGTGGCAATTATGGTCCATTGACTGATTGGGACGGTACTGATTATACTCAACTACCAAAAACTATTCCTGCTGTAGATATGTCATACAATCATGTAGGTAGAAAACTTGTTGACGGTTTTGATGGTTCAACAGGCAGTGTTCCTTCTTCAGTTACTTATAATACACCAAATAACTTTTCTTATTCAGGTACTCTTGCTGCTAATAATAGAGCTTGGAATGTTAGTTTTGTTGCGCTACTTATTGACAATGCTAGTGGTCATATAGTAAATGCAACTGAGGCTTCAATAAGTGGTGTTGGTATCAATACAGCTACTGAAAATGAGTATCACATCTACCCTAATCCAACTACTGGAATTGTTACTATTGAAGGTACAAAAGATGCTCAGGTTATCGTATACAACGTAATAGGAGAAGTTGTATTTAACACTGATAATGCTTCTGACAATACGACTGTTAACTTATCATCTTTCGCTGCAGGAAACTACATTGTAAAGATCATTGATGACAATAGCGTAATTACTAAAAAGATTATTCTTACTAAATAGTAAAGCATAAAACATATTCTAAAGTCCTAAAATCTTCTATGATTTTAGGACTTTTTTTTATTCTAAAAAGATTTTTTTTAAGAAAAACATTATGTAAAACCCTACATAAAATCCTAAATCCCCTCAATATATTTATTCTTTTTAACATATTTTAAAGCAACCATGCTCTCTATTTTTAGGTCTTGTTTGAATAAATTGCTATTTTTGTGATTAATATAGTATATTCGATGTTTAATAATAAAAAATACAACTATGAAAAAAATCTTACTTCTAACTATTTTTACTTATTTTATTTCACTCGGTCTTTACGCCCAAAGTTTACAATTATCAAACAACTACGGAACTGTAAATAACGGAGATACAATTACAATGGTATCTACTGATACAGACCATAATTTCGCTATATACATAGATGTAAAAAACACAGGGTCTAAGATGATTTATGTTAGAGCTAAAAAAACAGAGATAAATGTATTACAGGGATCTGTCAATTATTTCTGTTGGGGCTCTTGTTACATGCCTAGTACGTTTATCTCACTAGATTCAATATCAATGGGTCATAATGATGTCAATAAAACATTCTCAGGCGATTACCAATCTAAAAATATCGCTGGATTAAGTATTGTTATGTACACTTTCTTTGACCAAAGCAACCCAAATGATTCAGTAGCATTTATTGTAAAATACATTGCTGGTAGCGGAGTTGGTCTTGAGGATTCAAAACCAAATGTAGACATTTCAAATATCTTCCCTAACCCTGCAAAGAATAATGTTTCAATCTCATATGATCTTAATGGTGCTACAAATGCACGTGTTGAGATTCGTAATATCCTCGGTTCTATTGTTCGAGTTCAAGAGATTAACGAGAGTAATGGACAAGTTAATATGGATATTTCGGATTTAACAAATGGAGTTTATTTCTATTCGTTTATCGTAAACGAGATGCCTATTAAAGCAACTAAATTAGTAATTCAACACTAAGAATTAAACAATAATAGTAGAGGCAATGTTTGAAAAAGCATTGCCTTTTTTATTGCTCAATAATTCCATTTATCGAAAGGATGGTTTTAATATATTTGCAATGAACAAACAATTACATTTTATGAAAAAGAACACTCAGTTTAAAATCACTCTTATTTTTATTGGTTTAATCGTATTTTCTGCTTTTGCCTATAAAGCAAATTTCATCGATATCAATACTCCAATTCCAGAATCACTTTCAAATATTTCAGTTTCTGATGGTAGTTTTATATTCACCAAAGGTGACGACAAACTAAAGCTATACACGGTTGAACAACAAAATTTAACTAAAGACAAATGGACTTTAAGTTTGTTTGACGAAGTTGAGAAAGGAACTCAAAATGGGATAGAATTCAATTTCAAGAAAGACTTTGATGGAACACTAATTTACGGTCTGTATGGGGATGAGAAGATGAATCATCCATTTGCAGTTTATTTCAAAAAACATGCGAAAATTGAAGGTGGAAAAGCAACAATTGATATTCGAAAGCGCCTTAGTGGCAAATATGACTTGGCTAATTGGGAACAACTAAAAAAAGGTCGTTTAGCCTATCGGGTACTTGACAAAAAGAATAATGTCATCATTAATAAAAGCATCAGTTTTACAGTAGGTGAAAAGTTTGAGATCGTTCCAGACCTTGTTTGGGGGCCATTCCTAAGTGAACAAACAGAGAATCGTATTACACTAAGTTTTGTTAGCAATCTAAAATGTAAACCTCAAGTAGTAGTCAATAATATTGAATACGATATCAAAGAGGGTAAAAACCATGAAATCACTATCACAGGTCTTGATGCAGGAACAACATATGACTACATTCTAAAAATTGGAGGTATTGAACATCATGCTAAACTAAGTACTGCACCAAAAGCAGGAAGCAAAGAAAAATTCACCTTTGCCTTTGCCAGTGATAGCCGAGGTGGAACCCTTAAAGGTGAGACTAATACCAAAGGTCATAATGCCGATATTTTGAAGAAACTCGCAGCATTAGCTATCTATAAGGATATTAAATTTTGGCAATTTACTGGCGACATGATTGATGGTTATAAAATTGATCGGGATGAGATGGAATTGGAATATACCAATTGGTTAACAAGCATTAGCCCTTTTATGCATAGCACACCTCTTAATGTAGGTATGGGAAATCATGAGATATTAATGAATGTATTTGGAAACCCAAAAGATTATATGAGTATTGATGGTTTCCCCTACGATAAACGTTCTGGCGAATCTGTTTTTGCACATTTCTTTGCAAATCCAAATAATGGCCCTGATAGCGAAGATGGATCAAAATTCGACCCCAATAAAAAAGCTCAAGATTTTCCAACTTATAACGAAAACGTGTATTCTTATGTATATGGAAATACAGCTATGATTGTCATGAATTCTAACTATTGGTATTCACCAAACCATCACATTATTCCTGAAATTGGAGGAAATCCACATGGATATGTTATGGACAATCAATTGAATTGGATGAAAGATGAAGTTGCAAAATTTGAAAAAGATGCAAATATCCAGCATATTTTTGTTACCATTCACACCCCTGCTTTTCCAAATGGAGGGCACTCAAATAACGATATGTGGTATGATGGAAATAATGAAATTCGACCTTGGATTGCAGGTAAAGCTGTTGAAAAAGGCATTATCGAACGTAGAGATGAAATGCTCGATATTTTAGTGAATAAAAGCAAGAAATTTAGAGTGTTATTGACTGGCGACGAGCATAATTACAGCAGGTTAGTTGTAGATAATAACACGAAGATGTATCCTGAAAATTGGGCGGGTAAAAAGCTAAACCTAAGTCGACCTTTTGTACAAATTGTTGATGGAGCTGCAGGAGCACCATACTATGCTCAGGAAAACCTCCCATGGACACCAAGCCTTAAGAAATTCTCGTCACAATATGCTTTGGTTCTGTTTAATATCGAGGGTGAGAAAATTGAAATAGAAGTGATTAATCCAAATACATTGGAAACGATTGAGAAAGTAGATTTGTAGTTTGTTTAGCAACTATCCAAAAGTTTAGAGCTTTTGGATAGTTGTAACTATTCAACAATTTCACCAAGCAAAGTAGCCGCCGTGCAATCCATACATTTCACTTTAATATAATCTCCAATCTTAGTATCCTTACGATTAAATACCATCACTTTATTCTGTTGAGTTCGACCCGACATTTGTTCAGTAGAACGTTTAGAAACATTCTCTACCAAAACCTCGAATACTTTTCCAATATCATTTTTATTGTTTTTCAAAGATGATGCTTGCTGAATAGCAATCACCTCTTGCAAGCGTTGACCTTTAATATCCTCAGGCACATCATCAGGCATTTTATTGGCTGCAAAGGTATCAGGACGCTCCGAATACTTAAACATAAAAGCATAATCGTAGCTTACTTGTTTCATTAAAGAGACGGTATCTTTGTGTTCGTCTTCGGTTTCACCCGAAAAACCACAAATAATATCAGTTGACAAACCACAATCAGGAATCAATTCCTTAATTTTTTCGATACGATTCAAATACCATTCACGAGTGTAAACACGCTTCATTCGTTTTAAACAAGAACTACTACCTGATTGAACTGGAAGGTGAATTGAATTACAAATATTTGGCACTTTGGCAATGGTTTCAATCAATTCATCAGAAATATCTTTGGGGTGCGAAGTTGCAAAACGCACTCTCAACTGAGGACTTACTGCTGCCACCATGCGCATCAAATCAGCAAAACCAACCTCTACCCCATCCTCTTTCCAGTGGAAGGAGTTAACATTTTGCCCTAATAAAGTTACTTCTTTATAACCTTTAGCAACCATATCTTGCGCCTCGGCAAGAATAGACTTCGGGTCGCGACTACGCTCATGACCACGAGTATAAGGCACTACGCAATAGGCACAATAATTATCACAACCACGCATAATGGATATAAAACCCGAAACCCCATTCTTATCCAGACGAACCGGCGTTATATCAGCATATGTTTCCTCCAATGAGAGTTCTACATTTACCATCTGCCGACCACTTTCCGTTTCTTTAATTAGTTTAGGTAAATCACGATAAGCATCTGGCCCCACAACCATATCAACAAACTTTTCTTCCTCAAGCAAGGTGGTTTTCAAGCGTTCAGCCATACATCCCAAAACACCAATTTTTAGATTAGATTTTTTTGTTTTCAAATGTTTGAATTCCTGCATACGGTTACGCACACGTTTTTCAGCATGATCGCGAATGGAACAAGTATTTACAAAAATCAAATCTGCTTCAGCCTGATCCTCAGTCAAAGTATATCCTTCTTTTTCCAAAATAGAAACCACAACTTCACTATCTGATACATTCATTTGACAGCCGTAGGTTTCAATATATAGTTTCTTTTTCATAATATTCAATTGAGCCGCAAAAGTAAATCAATTTTACCTTATATATAAGGAGTCGTTATTGATAATTATCAGAAGTAAAAAAACAACAAATAGTTTATTAAATGCTAATATAGTGAACTTTATAAATTATCCACAAATTGAAAAAATAATATATAACTTTGCCGCGATTTTTCGGAGGCTTCTTATTACCGAAATAAAACTTAAAAATTAGAGAATATATGGCTAAGAATCTAGTGATAGTCGAGTCCCCTGCAAAGGCAAAAACGATAGAGAAATATTTGGGTAAGGATTATGTGGTAAAGTCGAGCTTTGGGCACATTCGCGATCTTGCAAAGAAAAATCTTGGAGTAAATGTAGAGAGTGATTTCAGACCTGTTTATGAAGTTGATCCAGAAAAGAAAAAGCTAATTGCTGAGTTAAAGAAAGCTGCAAAAGCTTCAGAAACTGTATGGTTAGCATCGGATGAGGACCGCGAGGGAGAAGCTATTGCTTGGCATTTATCAGAAGCATTGAAGTTAGATCCAAAAAATACAAAACGAATTGTTTTTCACGAAATCACTAAAACAGCAATCCTTAATGCCATTGAAAATCCTCGTGAAATCGACTATAATTTAGTTGATGCTCAGCAGGCACGTCGTGTACTTGACCGTTTAGTGGGATTTGAGCTTTCGCCACTTTTGTGGCAAAAAGTAAAGCCTTCATTATCGGCAGGACGTGTGCAATCGGTTGCCGTTCGATTAATTGTAGAGCGTGAAGAAGAAATTAAAAATTTCAAATCAACTTCTTCTTATAAAGTAACAGGGCAATTTACTACCACCGACGGAAAAGGTTTTAATGCTGAGTTAGCA
>Ga0256827_10000994_pt1 | contig 17953 bp, 18 predicted proteins | sample CV84metaG_FD_185977 | JGI IMG/M metagenome (GOLD analysis project Ga0256827, IMG submission 185977) | Hydrothermal vent microbial communities from East Pacific Rise, Pacific Ocean - CV84 | ecosystem: Environmental > Aquatic > Marine > Hydrothermal vents | place: Pacific Ocean: East Pacific Rise... | reverse complement strand
CTTATAGCCAAAGGCAGTGCAAGGTGCAAAAGTAAAATATTTGAACTGGTTAATATATTTATATTTTCTATAAAAAAATCCATATATTTAAAATAGACCAAAAGTAGTACATTTGCTACTACTCCCACACTTAAAAGAGCTTTTTTAGAGACTTTTCGATACTCTTTTTCTTCAGATAGAGCTGTACCGATACTATAGTTAAAGAGTATAGAGACAAGTATAAGTGGTAGATAGACTATATTCCACCAACTATAAAAAAAAAGCGAAGCAAAAACCAAAAAGGCTCTACTTGCTCTTGTTAATCTTATACTATTAAGATAAAAATATACAAAAAAACTAATAGGTAAAAAGGCAAAGATAAATTCATAAGAGTTAAACAGCACTACTAATTATCCCATACCATCCAAGGTGCTTCATTTTTATCCCAAAGTTCATTTAGATCATTTTTATCTTTTAATGAGTCCATTGGCTTCCAAAAACCATTATGTTTAAAGGTAACCAATTCACCATCTTTAGCAATATTTTGCAATGGTTCTTGCTCAAATACAACTGAATTTCCAGCCATGATATAATCAAATACTTTTGCTTCACATACAAAATAACCTGCATTTATCCATGAACCATCTCCTTTTGGTTTCTCTTTGAAAACATTAACTTGATTGTTCTCATCAATATCTAATGCTCCAAATCGTCCTGCTGGTTGAGTTGATGTCATTGTCATTGATTTACCATGAGTTTTATGAAATGAGACCAACTCGCTAATATTAATATCAGCAACACCATCTCCATAAGTTAACATAAAAGGTTCATTACCAATAAAACTTTGTGCTTTTTTAATACGTGTACCAGTCATGCTATGTAAACCTGTATCTAAAAGTGTTACTTTCCAAGGCTCACTAGAGTTATTATGAACCTCCATAGAGCCATCCCTCATATCAATTGTTACATCACTTTGATGCAAAAAATAATTAGCAAAATACTCTTTGATATAGTAACCTTTATAACCCAAAAGAACCACAAACTCATTAAAGCCATAGTGAGAATAAATCTTCATAATATGCCATAAAATAGGTTTTCCACCTATCTCAACCATAGGTTTTGGTCTAATATCGGTCTCTTCGCTAAGTCTTGTTCCAAATCCACCTGCTAATAGTACTACTTTCATATATTCTTCTCCAATTCAAATGCTTTTATAATGTTCTCTTCTGTAGGCTCTACAAAAAAGTTCTCTCTATACCAAAAAGCTATCTCTTTTATCTCATCTATATTATCGTTTCTATATCTTAAAAGTGTATTATATAATTTTTGTATATCATCTTTATTAAAAGCTATATCCCATATCTTGCCTTTGCCATGTTTTACTAGGGGATTGGCTGTGAGATTATCTTGACTGGCTATTATAATAACTGATAATCCACACGTTACTGCTTCAACTACTGTTCCTGATGCTGTTCCTATTACTATGTTACTATCTTTGAAAAGTTCATAGATATTACTCTGTACAACTCTTATATTTTGCTTCAATTTTCCAATTTTTTTAATATCCACAGCAGGGTGATTTTTAAAAAGTACACTATCAAAACTACCTACACTCTCTAGCATATATTTTGTATCTTTTTCTATATATGAACCTAATAGCAAAATACTATTTTTCTCCTCTTTTCTAGAGAAACTGAATATATTATTGTACCTTAAGGATACTCCATTTAAATATTTAATCTTATTTCTATCCAAAAGATAATACTTTCCATTAACCAATACTTTATGAGGAGATGATAACATCTCAAAATCTATATCATCTACATAACTATTAAAATATATCTCATAATTAAGATAAAATTGACAAGCAATAAGCTCTATATTCAAATTATTACTTCTAATACCATAATTAAAACTTCTCTCTACCACTTGAAACTCACTCCAAGAGTAAATTTTTTCAATATCTTTTAGTTTAGCTATATTTTTACCAAAGATGTATCGACTAAATGATTCAAAGCCCTGATTTGCTATATCTTTTATTAGTTCATTATCAAACTGTTCATCTTTTTGAATAAGTCTCAAGGTTTTAAATGGATATAGCAGTATCATCTTAAATATTTCTACAAAATTTATAAATGAGAGTAGCTCAAACTCAAATAGAAAATCTCTTTTATCTTGGTTTATAATTTTGAAAAAGTGTATTAGTTTAAAGGGATTTTTATTCACTCCATAAACCCTAGGTAAAAAAATATACTTTTCATTATATTTCTCTAAAACTTTATAAAGACCCATGAAGTAGTTCTCTTTAAACTCTTTATCTTTTTTTATATTATCTACTAATAAAAAAATATCTATCAATATAGAATTTTTTAAATTGACTTTTTCTTTTTTGTAAAAAAATTTGAATAGTACAAAGCTTATAAAATAAGTAATAAAAATGTAAAACTGTTTTAGATAAAATTTAGTTATACTCTTTATAAAAAGAAGCGTTCTATTCTCTTTAGTATTCTCTTTAAATAGAAACTTTTTAGGAAATTTAGTGATATATGGATTTGATATAAGTGTTACATTAATAATATTATATATATCAACCTTTATAGTTTTTTTAATATTTATAATATACTCTTTAAAAAGTTCTATATTCATGGATTAAAATCTTTAAATCCATCTATATACTCAAACTTTTTCAATGAACTATTATTGTAACCATAAAAACCCATACCATTTTTTACACTAGCATTATAATCAGTAATAGCATCACCAATTAGAATAGACTCATCTTTACTATAACTATAATTCTCTAAAACATTTTTAACCAAAATATCTTTTTTAGTAGGACTTCCATCTATAGATATAAAATATTTAGATAAATTAAAAGCATCACATATACGATTTAGCTCACCATGTTCTGCACCTGAGACAATATGAAAATTATATCTTTTATAATTGTCTTTTATAAAATTTACACTATCCATAATAAGATTCTCTCTATTAAAAAGTTTTTTTTCAATAATTTTAGCAAACTTATTAGCAAAAACGACAACCTCATCTTCACTAATCTTTTTACCTAAAATATCTGTATAAAAGTATCGAATCTTATCAAATCTTGATACCCCTCCATGTAGATAGTGATACTCTTCCATTTTCTTTAGAGATAACTTATCCTCCTCTTTAAATAGTTTCATAAAACCATCACTTTTTATCTTCATGCTATCAAAAATAACCCCATCAAAATCCCAAAGTATATTTTTAATCATCCAAAACTCCAAAAACGGTACAAGGTAATCCATCACATTTAGAAATTCGTAATGGAGAGATAATCAACTCTATAATAGTACTACTTTTGTTTAATTCTCTTAAATCCATATCTTCTAATAGTAAAATTGGATTTATAGGATCTAAAAATCTTTTATGTGCTTCTCTACCCAACATTCTATCAGTCAAACTAGATACAGATATAGAGTCAAAACCTATAACTCTAATCTTTGAAAAATTTTCTCTTAGATAATCAGCAATATCAGGATGAAATCCATAGTTTTCTGCCCAAAACTCTTGGCTATCTCTTCTATGACAAATCCCTGTTTTTATAACTAAAATCTCATAACCAATATCTTTGATACTCTCTAGTTTTTCAATCACTTCATCTTTGAGAATATGACTATTGGGTTCAATTTCAAGAAAAAGAGTTTTTTTAAATATCCAAAAATCAGCATTAAAATCCTCTATAGTTTGACCCTCTTCATAAAAATGATATGGCATATCAATATGAGTACCAATATGAACAGTAGTTGAGATAGAACTATCATTAGCCACATCTCCTTTTGAAATATCACTCTTTCTTTCTATCTCAAATTTATTCCTATTACCATAAGTTGGAGTATCTTTATCTAAAATATAAGAGAGATAAGTCATCTACTCCTCCAATTCATCGTGAATAACTTGAATACACTCTAATAACCCTTGACCCAAGTCTATATAAGGATTAGCTATTAACTTCTTTGCTACAGTTGGATGATAAGAGTATGGGGTAATCTTATAATGTCCCATATTATTATCTGAAATCTGTTTAACATCTAGCCTATTTTGCATAATCTCATTAATCATAGTCAAAAGCTCAATACGTTTTAATCGTTCTGTTCCTGTTAAAATAATATGTTGATTCTCAAACTGCATATCTTCTAATATATCCACTGATAGTTTTGCAGAATCAGCTGCATGAATATATTCTCTTAGGTCTTGACCATCCCCTTTATAATGAAGCTCTCCACTCTCTATTGCACCTTTTAAAAGATTATAAATATAGTTATTATGACTTGCTCTCTCTCCATATAATGAACCATATCGAATTACAGTATATTTAAGCCCATATCGTTTAAAATACTCCTCTGTTAACTTCTCCGAACTCTGTTTACTAATACCATAAAATGAACCCTCTGTACTCAAAGCATAAGCACTACTAGCATATACAAACCTCTCTATAGAGCCTTGATTCCGACACGCTTCTAATATATTTAAATTACCCATTACATTAATCTGCATTGCATTAACAGGGTCATGTATTGCATCATCCAAATTTGCAATTGCTACAAAATTATAGATAATTGAAGCACCTTCAATAACTGTTTTAATACTATCTTTATCTAAAATATCAACAGATACAAAAGTTTGACTCTCTTGTAGATATTTTGATGGCATTAAATCGGCTATCACAACATCATAACCTCGACCTGTTAACTCATCTGCCACATACGAGCCTAAAAAACCACTACCACCAAAAACTACTACTTTTTTCATCTACTTATAAAACTCCACTAAATGTTTAATTGCACTCATTCCCATTGCTTCAACTGCCTCTTTTGCATTTCCACCAATATGTGGAGTACAAATAAGGTTAGGTAACGCTATAAACTCTCTATCAGTTGGAGGCTCTTCTATATAGGCATCAATCCCAGCACCTGCAATAATTCCATTTTGCAGAGCATATTTTAAATCCTGCTCATTAATAATTCCACCACGAGCTGTATTTAAAATATAAGCACTCTCCTTCATACTCTTTAAAATATCTAAAGTTACCATATTATCTGTAGTCTCATTATGAGGAGTATGAATAGTTACTATATCTGATTCTTGATAGAGTTCATTTTTAGTAACCTCTATTAATCCCTCCTTTTTATAGTACTCATCTTGATTAATTATATCATTTACCAATATCTTGCATCCAAAAGGTTTCAGTAGTCTAACTAACTCTTTACCAATAAATCCACACCCTATTATCCCAACAGTTTTTCCAGATAGTTGAAAACCACCTGCTTTATTCCAAGTCCCTCTCTTTAGTTCATTAGAGGTCATAAATAGATTTCGACTAAACATCAACATAAATCCTAATGCCATCTCTGCTACTGATAATCTATTTACTCCACCAGTCCAACCAATGGCTATATCTAGACTCTTACAAGCATCCAAATCTATATTATTAAGACCTACTCCATATTTGGAGATGATTTTTAGATTAGGAGAACTATCTAGTACCTCTTGATTTATAGGTTCAAGTCCTACTATAATAGCATCTGCATCTTTTATATACTCTATGAGTTCATCTTGGTTAAACCGTTTTCCCTCTAGGTTTAGTTTGGCATTTGGAAAATGGGTGTATATCTCTTTTTGTAAAATCTTATTTTTTGAGAAGCTTGGGGAGGTGGCTACTATATTCACTACTAATCCTTAAAAATTTTTAAGATAACAGTATCACATTTCCAGTTTTTCATCAAATCTTCTCTATATGATTTGAGTGTATCTTCTGAAAAAATATCAAACCTATTTTGACCACCTGCTTTACCATTCATCATCCAAGTCATATGGTTAGATAGGTCATATCTCTGTTCAGGCAATAGTTCATATCTGTACCCTAGTTTGTCTAAAATATACTCTAAAGATTTAGGATTATAGTAGTAGTGATGGGCTATTGACCAATAGAATTTCTCAAAAGCAGGTATATTATATAGTGAAGTTAGAGCATCTGTTGATGATGGAATCTCTGCAATAATAATACCACCACTATTTAACATATCATAGGTCTCTTTTAAAAACTCAAAAGGGTTTGATATATGTTCAAAGACAAAAAAATGGGTAATAATATCAAATTTTTTATCTTCATTTTTTTTCAAATCCTCTATACTTTCATAAGCCCTATGTCCATTATCTTTTAAAAACTCCAGAAACTCTCCAGAGGGTTCAACTCCATAACAATTCAAGCCACTATCTCGAAAAGCATCCATCATAAAACCAGAAGAGCAACCTATCTCCAAAAGTGTTTTATCCTTTTCAAGATGCTCTTCTACAAACTTCCATCTTCGCTCTACTTGGTCTTGGTTTGAAGTTATATGTTTTTTGGCATTAGTCCAATCTCTATGGTCTCCAACTCTACTAGACATAAATTTCTCAAACTCTTTTTTATAAAAATGTCTCTCTTCCTCTTTTGATAGATATGGATAAAGATAGATAATACCACAATTAGAACACTCCCAAAAGTTGTGTTCCTCTCTTCCACCAAAAACATACTCTGCTCTTAGAGTCTGTCTCTCCTCTATAGCATTACAAATCCTACATTTTGGTTTCATTATTATCCTTTATCCATAAAATCATTCTTTTTAGTCCATCATCAAAAGAGATTAGTTCTCTATTATAGAGTGACAATAGTTTACTATTATCTGCATATATCCCAAACTGGTCACCTGGTGTACCACTCGTTATCTCTATCTCTTTAGTAGAACCACTATATTTTTTTATCAACTCCAAAATATCACCTACAGTTGTTTTTTTACCTGTTCCAATATTCAAGATTTGGTTGTTAAAAACACAGTTTCTCGAAGTTTCAATTGTAATATTTACAATATCATCAATATATATTAAATCTCTAAAACGATTTAGATTTCCTTTGACCTCTACTTTTGAGAAATTATCATCAAAAAACTGCTTTAAATAGATACTTACCATTCCCTGTTTTAGATTCTCTAAATTCTGTCCGACTCCATAGACATTAAAATATCTCAATGCCACAAAATCTATACCAAACTGTTTTGAAAAAATATCAAGATACTTCTCACTAGCCAATTTACCTACAGCATAAAAAGATTTAGGGTTAACATCATCTTTTTCGCTAAACTGCTCTTGATTATTTTTCTCTCCATAAACTGACATTGTAGAGGCATATATAAACTTTTTACATCCTGTTCTGACTGCATATTGAAGCAATTTAAGAGTAGATAGAGTATTGGTATTTAAGTCATACTCTGGGTCTTCATAACTTATCTCTCCTGAACTCTGCCCACCAATATGAAATATCACATCAAACTTTGTATTATCCAATTTATCTATGGTATTATCTTGACTAAAGTCACCCTCTATAAAAACTGCACTACTATTAATAGTTGAGCGATAACCTGTTTTTAAATTATCAATAATATAAACTTGATGCCCATTTTCAATAAGTTTATCAGTAATAGCCCCACCAATAAATCCTGCACCACCTGTAACTAAATATATCATCTATTTTCTCTTTCTAATTAACTTTGCAGGGACACCACCCATAACGGAGTAAGCTTCTACATCTTTTGTAACTACTGCACCAGCACCAATAATTGAACTTTTTCCTATTTTTGTATTGGCTGTTATGACACAATTTGAACTAATCCAAATATCATCTTCTATAATAATTTGTCCATATGTATGTCCTTGATTTCTAAAAGGGATATTGGAATTTTCAAAATTATGATTTGATGCTCTAAGTACACAATTTGAAGCAATAGCACATCTATTACCTATAACTATTTTACCAAATGATGCTCCTAATTGAGAATTACTATTTATGGTAAAATCATCTCCTATATTTAAAATACCACCATCATGAGCATAAATATAACTACTTTTCATAAAAGTTACATTTTTACCTAATATAATATTTTCAAATCCCAATATAGTTACCCCACTATCTATACTAAATCGTCCATCTACTCTTTTAAAAAGTGGTCTATAGGCTAAATATCTTAATCTAATACCTATCTCTGTTGGAATAGAAGATAAAATGGATATATATATCTGAAATAGTAATTTAGATACCTTATTGATAACTCTCAAACAGACTATCCTTTTTCATCATTTCTACAACCCTCTCTAAATCCTCCGAAGTATCCACAGCCTTAGTAACATAAGAGGTAGGTATCATTTTCACTTTCATTCCATGCTCAATTATCCTCATCATATCCACAGACTCAATTACCTCTAATGGAGTAGGCTCTATTTCATTATATTTAAGTAAAAAGTCTCTACTGAAAGGAATCACACAAACCTGTTTTTTCATAGGAACATCTAAAATCCCCTTTTTACGACTTGGAATTGGCTCACGGCTAAAATAGATAGCATTACCTTGTAAGTCCATAACTACCTTTACCTCATTTGGGTCTTCAAACTCTTCAATTGTCTCCAAATTAGCCACAAGATTAGTAATAATAACCTCTTTATCCTCTAGCATAGGTTGTACTGCTTCATCTATCATCTCAGGAAAAGTTAAAGGCTCGTCACCCTGAACCATAACCATTATATCAACTTTTATATTTTCATCTTTTTCAATTTTAAGCATCGCTTCTGCACATCTATCACTACATCTCTCATGACAATCACTAGTCATTACAACTTTACCACCAATAGACTCAACATAGTTAAAAATCTCTTCGTCACAGGTTGCAACATATACCTCGGTTAGAAGTTTACTCATTTTTACTCGTTTATAAACATGCCCTATCATTGGCATACCTAATATATCTGCCATCGGTTTTCCAGGGAATCTACTTGAATCCATACGAGCAGGGATAATTGATATTATATTCATTATTTTAATCCTTCTTTTATCTGTTTCATTCCAGCTCTTGCACTATCTCCCAAGAAAAAGAAATCCAAACTGTAAGCTAAAAAAGTACACCCCTCATCAATTCGTTGTTGCAACTTATCAGTATCAGACTCTATCACATGAAAACCATAAGGCTTATTATGCTCTTTACAGGCTACTTCAACTCTCTTTATAGCCTCTTTTACATCTTCTCTCTCAAATGCACCAGGATAACCCATTGAACCACTTAAATCATAAGGGCCAACTATCGTTCCATCAATCCCATCAGTAGTAATTATCTCTTCAATATTTTCAACAGCTTCTATATGCTCTATTTGTGCAATAATAACTACCTCTTCATCTACCCATTTCTTATACTCTTCAAATGAAGTTCCATATCCTTGCGCTCGATAAAGACCTACTCCTCTTTTACCATGAGGAGGATATTTAACATAAGATACAGCCTCTTCTGCTTCCTCTCTATTTTTAATCATAGGAACAATTACCCCATCAGCACCCATATCAAGCACTTTTTTTATAATTACCTCTTCATTTTTACTAACTCTTACCAACGCGTTCATACTGTTTGCTTGAATAGTGGTAATTAACATCTGAGCAGAGGCTAAATCTATAGAGGTATGCTCCATATCAATACACAACCACTCAAAATTGGCAGTTGCCATTATTTCTACTACAGCAGGGTTGGCTATGGTTATCCATGAACCTAGAGTTAATTTATTATTTTTTAATTTTTCTTTTAATGACATTTTTCAACCTTATTAATATTTCATCTATCTCATTTTTTTTCAATGCAAATATCTGAGGGAACATATATGTTGCAAGTATAACAAAAAAAGTATATAGGATACCACTTAATAAAAATGAAAAGAGGAGTGAATCTGAAAATATTATAGATGTTGATATAAACGCTAAAACAGTAAAAAATATTACAGAATATATTTGATGTAAAACTAAAGATTTCATATTTAAATTTAAAAATTTTGAATTAAAATAGAGTTGTATATTTGTACCAAGAATCTGTCCTAATATCATTTTTAAAGCAAGTCCAACTGCTTCTAATTCTAAAATATAAACAAAAAACAATGATAAAACTATTCCTATAGGTTGTGTAACAAAAGAGATATTTCTAAGTAATTTAGTTTTTCCTGTGGCATAAAATATACTTCCACTTAACTGACCATAAGTTTGATGTATAGGATAAAAGATTATTACCACTAAAACCAAAGAGGCATCTTTAAACCTCTCATCTGTAAAAATAGCTAATATAGTTTCTGTCTGAAAAGCTATAAATATAGTAAAAAATGCAGCAAGACTATATAACATTGGAACAAATCTATAAAACAATTTTTTCATCTCTTTTAAATCTTCTTGGGCATAAGCTTTTGAAAATTCTCGTGTAATTATAGGAGTCATGGCACCAGTAAAAACAAAACACATAGCAGCTAAACTATAAGCTAATCCATAAAAACCTGTCTGTTCACTTCCACCAACTTTTTGGAGCAACCAAATATCAAATAATCCAACACCTACACCTATGGCACTATAGATAAAAAGAGGATGACAATAGTCAATAAACTCTTTAACAATAATTTTAAATCTTAAATTTTGAATTTGAAATAAAATATTTTTTAATATATCCTTTTTAAAAAAAAGCCATGTAAGAATAATTAAAAATACTAATAGTGATAGATAATGAAAGTAGAAGTAAATTTTTAAATTAAAAGTTGTCTGATAAATTAAATATAATAAAATAAAAAGAGATAAAATTTTATGTCCTATTTTTATCAACTCTACAGATACTGTCAAAGCATAAGCATCTGAAATTTTTATAAAAATTTGTGTAATCCATGTTAAAAAACCAAAAAATAGTCCAAAAAATATATATTCATTTGGTATTTGAGGTAATAAATAGGAGCTAAATCCTAGGATATTAATAACATATATAAAAATAACAACAATAGATAAAACAAAAAAAGCATAAATAAAGTAAAATAATATTAACTCTTTTCTTCTATTATCTGCACTTAATTTAGTAAAAAAAGCTATTGAGCTTCCCATATCTAAAAAACCAATAATTTTCATAAAAAAATCTTGAAGATATACAAACTGACCATAAGCAATAGGGCCTAACGCTTTTGGTACTATTGCTATTAAAATAGCTCCTATTATTCCACTAATAATACTAGCAAAAAGTTTAATACTATATCGTTTTTTTAGGCTATCTTCCATTTAACTCTTTTTCTAATATTTGAGTTACTACTTTTTTTGTATCACATTTTTTAGAGGAATAATACTCTATTATATCATCATATCTTTTTCTATCTTTTGTAAGCACTTCTATATTTTTTATCTTTTCTTCTAAATCATCCATAGTCTCAACTAATATAAACATCTTAGTCATATCATCCATAGTCTCTTTAGGAAAGACTATTGGTAGATTCTGAAACAGTATAATATCTCTCTTGTAATGTAACTCTCTATTTATGAACTCTGAAGAGAAGTAATCACTAATAATATATTTTGACTCTTCAATCAGACGTGAAATAGGGACTATAAATTCTATCGTTATATTTTTATACTCTTTACTCAATTCTAAAAATGGAACATACATCATAGTTCCAGTAAAAATACCTCGTTGAATTTTAATACATATTTTTTTATCCTTAAACTTTGTTCCAAAAAGTTTTATAATAGAACTATGACGTAAATAAATTTCATTAGCATCCATATTTGTTCTATCCATCTTATTAGTATACAATCCGTTTAAGGAGTAATGATTACAATGTGTTATATATAAGTAATCATATTTTATTTTCCTATTTTTAATCGGTAAATTAAAATTTACACTTCCTACAGAATATACTTTCGTTGCATCTCTAGATAAAAATAATTTTTTTGTAAAATCATTACACACAAAATTAATTGTTGCTGGTTTTACTTCACACCATTCAGTAAACTCACCACTATATAGATAACTTCCATGTTGAAAAAAGACTACATCTCTATTATTATTTTTAATTACTTTAGTTAAAATAAAATCTCTGTCATTTGAGATAAAAGTAAAAGGTTTATATTTTATTTTTTTATCTTTTAATTCTATTAAAATCTTAGAATAATTATTTGTAATACTTTTATAAAAACTATTATAATCTTTGTCATTAAAATTAATTTTAACCAGTTCATTTTTTAACTTTTTTAGAAAAACTTCTATATCATTATTAAATATAAAATTAATTTTATATGGTTTAAAGTTGTTTATATAATGAATTGCATCATAAGATATATTCCATTTAAAAAACTTATTTTTAAATGAATTAAATAAATTTTGTTTATATTTTAAATTAATATAAAAATTTTTACTCTTAGATTTAAAATAAAACAACTGATCTTGATTATTAACTAATATAACCTTATCAATATGTTTATTAATAAAGCTTACTTTATCTGTTATATATATAACCCTATACCCATCTTCATATATAAAGTCTATATAGTTATTAATAGTTAAAAGATATCTTTTTTTTGTAACCATAGGCATAATTTTGATTAACAAATAAAAAAAATCTCTATATTTCCATAATTTATCAACTAACAGGTCATAGACAGATAAATTTATTTTCTTAAATTCGTCAACTGAAATCAAATCATGAAATGTTGAATAGTTTTGATTTATATTATTTAATAAAAAACATGAATAAGGAGTTAAAGATAAAATCTTATCAGAGCTTTTTAATATATTAAATATATTATCATTTTTACTACCAATCTTCTTTTTTATATCTAATATAACTATACTTTTTTGCATTTTTATCTCACTATAAACCAAGGATTTAATAAACTCTTTTTATTATAAATAAGAGGTCTATTATCTATATACTGAATAACCTCTTTACCTGACTCAAGCACAATAGCATGAGCAGCAGATGTATCCCACTCCATAGTTGGTGCAAGTCTTGGATATATATCAGCTATTCCTTCTGCAACCATACAAAGTTTAAGAGAACTACCTTTAGAGACTTGCTCTAAGTTTTTAGAATTAAGTGTATCAATAAAATCCTGTGTCTCTTTAGAAAGATGAGATTTTGAAGCTACAACTATTAATTTCTCTTTAGGATTACTGTTTATTCTTAATGGTAACCTTTTTCCATCTTTATAAGCTCCAAAACCTTTTTTTGCATAATATATCTCATTTAAAAATGGAGCATATACAACTCCTAAAATTGGTATAGATTTAAATATTAGTGAAATATTAACAGTAAATTCTCCATTTTTTGAAATAAACTCTTTTGTTCCATCAATTGGGTCTATGCACCAATAGTAATCCCAATTTTTTCTAACCTCATAAGGAATCTCTTGATTCTCTTCAGAGAGAATAGGAATATCAGGATATTTTTTTTCTAAACTAGTAGATATAATATTATTAGATACTATATCAGCTTTAGTCAATGGAGAGTTATCATCTTTATACTCAACAGTAAAATCTTTTTGATATATCTCCATAATAGCACCACCTGCCTCTATGGCAATAGCTTTTATATCCTCTATATCTATCTTATCTAACATCTATATATCCATTCTCATTTAAATAGTTAAAAATTATATCTACATTCATATCAATAGATACTTCACTGTTCTTAAGATATATCTCAGGATTCCTAGGTGTTTCATAAGGTGCATCTACTCCTGTAAAATCTTTAATCTCTCCTGTTCTTGCCTTTTTATAAAGCCCTTTGGGATCTCGTTGTTCACAAACTTCAATAGATACATCTACAAATATTTCAATAAATTCTCTCTCTTCAACTAACGCTCTAACTTTTTCTCTATCAGACTTAAAAGGAGATATAAATGCTGTCAATACAATAAGCCCACTATCAACAAAAAGTTTAGCTACCTCTCCTATGCGTCTAATATTTTCAACCCGACTCTTATCATCAAATCCTAAATCAAAATTAAGACCATGTCTAATATTATCTCCATCTAAAAGATAAGTATGATAATTTAGCTTATAAAGCTCTACTTCTAAGGCATTAGCTAAAGTAGATTTTCCACTTCCACTAAGTCCTGTAAACCATAATATACAAGGCTTCTGATTTTTTATTTTAGCTCTCTGTTTTTTATTAATATAACTACTGTGCCAAACTACATTATTCATCTCTTTATACACTCTCTCTTTACATATTTTATAATTATATTAACTGCTTCCTCAATAGATACTTTATCCGTATCAATAACTATCTCTGCATATTGAGGCTCTTCATAAACATCACTAATACCTGTAAAGTTTTGAAGCCCCCCTGCCAGTGCTTTTTTATAAACACCTTTATAGTCTCTTGCTTTACAGCTCTCTATATCTGCTTTAATATAGACCACGATATTATTTTTTACCATATTGCGAATGGTCTTTCTTGACTCTCTATAAGGGCTAACAAATGAAGCAACAGTTGAGATAGAGTTATGTTGAAGCGTCTTAATTAAATACCCTATTCGCTTCATGTGTCTATTTCTATCTTCTCTGGTAAAGCCAATATTAGGAATAAGTTCACGAATATCTTTTGAATCAAGTCTCTCTAGTGGAATATCTAATTTTTTTAACTCTTTATATACACCATCAGCAATAGTTGTCTTACCACTTAAAGGAACTCCTGTAAACCATAAATTAAATGGTTCTATTCTCTTTTTGCCCCATCGTACTTTAAACCATACTCTCTCATGTCCCCAATAGAGAGCCACTTTGAGTACTGTCTCTATCATTCCTGTAGCAATAGCTAAGTCAAGCCTTCTAAAAAAGAGATAAACTATAATAATCGTAGTCGTTGTAGCAATAATTCTCCAACTAATGCCTTTAACAATACTTCTTTTATTACTCTCTTTATACATTAAATAGCTTTACAATCCCACTCTGGAAAGTATTTTCTAATATAGATATTTAACTCTCTCTCTGCATCTGAGTAATCTCTTGTTACACCATACTCTCTTCTACCCACACTTACTATCATCCCTGCTCCAACAGTACGATTAGTAAATCTATCTATAATAATAAAACTACCAGTTTGTCTATTATCTTTATATGAATCAACAGCTATAGGGCGAGTAAGTTTCATACGACACGAAGCAATATCATTTAACTTTAACTTATCAACCTCTACCCTCTCATAACTATTTATATCAACCTTATAGTTTACTCTCTCAATTATACCATTAACCAAAGATGCAGAGCGTTTTATATCGTAGCTTTTATTTAACTCCATAGGCTCTTCATCCATCCAAACCAACATAACTTTTAATATATTTGAGACATTTGGAAGATTATCTGTATGTACTATCATATCCCCTCGACTAATATCAATCTCATCCTCTGTAGTTATGGTTATAGCCATAGGAGCAAAAGCTCTATCTATATCTCTATCTGTAAGAATTGTTTTCACTTTAGTACTTTTTCCCGATGGTAAAACAGTTATCTCATCTCCTACCTCTACTACACCACTTGCCACCGTACCACAAAACCCTCTAAAGTTTAAATTTGGACGATTCACATATTGAACAGGCAGTCTAAAACTCTCTTCTTCATCTTTTTTAGATATATCCATGGTATTAAGTAAATCTAAAAGTGCTTTACCCTCATACCACTTGGTTTTACTACTTTTATTAACAATGTTATCTCCATCTAATGCACTCAATGGAATATAATATCTATTTTCAATCCCCAGTTCATCAGATAAAATCTCATAACTATCTTTTATCTCTTCATAGATTTTCTGACTAAAATCGACTAAATCCATCTTATTAATAGCCACAACAACATGTTTTATACCCAATAGATTAACAATAAAACTATGTCGTCTAGTCTGTGTCAAAATCCCTTTTCTCGCATCTATAAGAATAATTGCCACATCAGCTGTCGAAGCCCCTGTAGCCATATTTCTAGTATACTGCTCATGACCTGGGGTATCAGCTATAATAAATTTTCGTCTATCAGTAGAGAAGAAACGATAGGCTACATCAATAGTAATCCCTTGCTCTCTCTCACTGGCTAACCCATCAACTAACAAAGCCAAATCTATCTTGTCTCCTGTTGTTCCAACCTTTTTACTATCTTTTTCAATAGCCTCTAGTTGGTCTTCAAATATCATCTTGCTATCATAAAGAAGTCGTCCAATTAGAGTAGATTTACCATCATCTACACTTCCACAAGTGATAAACCTAAGCATATCTTTATGCTCATGTTGTTGTAGATACTCTTCAATATTTTGTGCAATTAAATCAGATTGATGTGCCATTAAAAGTACCCCTCTTGTTTCTTCTTCTCCATAGAGGCATTACTGTCACTATCTATAAGCCGTCCTTGTCTCTCACTAGTTGTCGTCAAAAGCATCTCTTGAATAATCTTAGGGAGAGTATCAGCAGTAGAGTTAATAGCACCAGTTAACGGGTAACATCCCAACGTTCTAAACCGTACCATCTCCTCTTTTGCAGTTTTACTTAACTCTTGTGGCATTCGTTCATCATCTACCATAATCTTAGTTCCCATATACTCTACAACAGGTCTCTTTTTAGCAAAGTAGAGTGAAGGGATAGGTATCTCTTCAAGATATATATATTGCCAAATATCAAGCTCTGTCCAATTAGATAGTGGAAAAACTCTTATAGATTCCCCTTTTTTTACTCGGCTATTATATATATTCCAAAGCTCTGGTCTTTGATTTTTAGGGTCCCATCTATGATTTTCATCTCTAAATGAGTATATTCTCTCTTTTGCTCTACTCTTCTCTTCATCTCTTCTTGCACCACCAAAAACAGCATCAAACTTATATTTATCTAACATTTGAGTAAGCCCTTGTGTTTTCATCACATCAGTATGAAGAGCAGAACCATGTTCAAAAGGAGAGATACTCATCTCCTCTCCTTTTGGATTAGAATAGACTATCAACTCCATTCCAAGCTCTTTGGCTCTTTTATCACGAAACGCTATCATCTCTTTAAACTTCCACTGAGTATCAACATGAACCAATGGAAATGGTGGAGGAGCAGGATAGAACGCTTTTTGAGCAAGATGAAGCATCACAGAGCTATCTTTACCAACACTATAGAGCATAGCAGGATTTTCAAACTCTGCTATTACCTCCCTCATAATATGAATAGATTCAGCTTCTAGTTGTTTTAAGTGGGTTAGTTTATTCATTTCTAAACTTTAATCAATGACTAAAATACTATGTATCTCAGACAATTTTTGAGGTAAAGATATAGTTCTTGATGCTTTGGTTACTTGGTCAAAAACTATAATGGCTGTATCTATTGAGATATTAAGTGAAAGTCCTAAATTTTTGCTATAGTTTCTATTTCTACTTTGACCTATATAATAATAGACTCCATCAAAATCTAAACCTCTTGTAAAGGCAGGAAATCGTCCAACAGCTCTTGCATTATTTGTTTTTAACTCTCCCCGAAGAGAGTCTAAAACAGTTAAACTACCATCTAAAAAAGAGATATTATGAGGCATCCATAAATCAGTTATTACAGGTTTTCCTACCTCATTTGTTAATAAATCTATCTCTAAAGCCACACCATCAAAAATATCTTTTTTCCAATTTCCTGTATAAGAGAACATTGTTACATATATACTATTACCAACGATACATAAATCATTGCAGTGATGTTCAGGGTCTCCAAGTTGTTGATACTTTTTAGATATAAAAATTTCATTTACTTGATTAAAGTCATCGTCTAAAACAATTATACTATCTCTATAACTTGAAACAATATAAAATTGACTTGTTGTTTCAGAGTAAGCTATACCATGTCCTCTAGTTGCATTATTTAACTCCTTTGATAAAATTATATTATAATCTTTATCAAATTGAATAACCCCTTTTTTATCATCAACAGTGATATATGTATTCTTGTATTTAATTAAACCATAACATATACCACTATAAATCTTTTTATACTCCCAGTTATGTCCACTCAAGATTAATTCATAAATTCCACCACCACTCTGAGGGTCATCTTTTTCTGGTAAACCACTTGTAAAAAGCATTTTAGCAGAGTGATTCTCTAGCTCAGATATAATTCTTA
>Ga0256827_10000993_pt1 | contig 17960 bp, 10 predicted proteins | sample CV84metaG_FD_185977 | JGI IMG/M metagenome (GOLD analysis project Ga0256827, IMG submission 185977) | Hydrothermal vent microbial communities from East Pacific Rise, Pacific Ocean - CV84 | ecosystem: Environmental > Aquatic > Marine > Hydrothermal vents | place: Pacific Ocean: East Pacific Rise... | reverse complement strand
CTTTATCTTATTACCGGTTTTGTCATGGTTTTTGTTCCAAAAACTCATACCAAAATCTATTATATCATTAACATTTTAGCCACGGGTTTCACCCGTGGCTAAAAATATATTACCCTTTCAGTGTTAAAAAAAACTATTTTATTAAATCAACAGTTAGGTGGCGTTTTATAAACATTTGTAAACCAACTGATTGCAATACTTCATTATATTTATACAATTACCAGACAATCAAAATATTACGTCTTGGCGGCATGGCGGTTTTGCGATAGGTAAAAGTTTAACGAAGTATTGTAAATTATACTTTTAATAAATACCTATAATTGTTAATAAATAAGCTTTAATAACTTTAATCATAAACCTACTTTTACGCTCACTAAATGTATAATATTGGCAAATGCTATCAAACACTAAAAACATAGTACTTTTATTTAAATATTTCATTATTCTACTAATCACAATTAGCGGATATACCGCTAGTACCCAATCTCTTGTGAAAGGAAAGAAAGCGGATCCAATATTTGCAAAATACTGCATTAGATTTCACAATTACTATGATGGTTTACACGAATACCAAGCTTTATTAAAGTTAAAACCAGAGAATGACTTATATCGTTGGGGTGTTGGCTATTGTCACTTGCATTTAAATAATGACAAATCTAAAGCAATTCCATATTTCAATCAGGTTCTTTCCAAAGAGGATGCAGATCAGAAAATTTGGTATGATTTGGGTGAAGCATATTTAGTTACTAATAAGCTTGACAGTTCTGAATTTGCCTTTAGGAAATATCTATCTTCTTTGGAAGATGCCAAAGATGATAAACACGAGATTCCGGCTTCTCGTATGTTGGAAATGATTAATAATGCTAGAATAGCATTTAAGAATCCTATTAAAGTTAGCATTACGAATGTTGGGAAATACGTTAATTCAGAATTCCCTGAGTTTAATCCTTATGTCAATTCTAATGAAAAGCTAATAGTATTTAGTTCTCAGAACATGATAAATAGTGGAAGGTTTAGGCATGAAGATGGTTATTATGCTTCAGACATTTTCTATTCTATATTCAAATTTGGCAAATGGAAAAAGAAAAAGAGATTTTCTTCAATTATTAACACCTCAAATATTGAAACTAGCATTTATTTATCCTATAATGCATCTTATATGTGTGTGTATAAGGAAGATTTATTAGCAAAAAAGAAGCAATACTTTATCTATAATAAACGTGGACGAAGCTATGGAAACCCCAAGGAAGTGAAGATAGATGGAATAGACATGTTCTATGTAAAATCTCTAATGATATCCCCTGATAATAAGTGGTTAGTTTTTTCAGCACCAACAAAACGAAAAGGCAAAAAAGACTTAGATATATTCTATAGTAAAAAAAGTCCTGAAGGATTTTGGATGAAACCAATTGCTTTTGATACTTCAATAAATTCTATTTATGATGACTCCTACCCATATTTTGAACCTAATTTTCAAAAGTTATTCTTTGCTTCAAAAGGTCATAATAGTATTGGAGGTTTTGATATTTTTAGTTGCAATATAAGTTTTGAATCAGATACTATTATTACAGAAAATATATCGAATATTGGTTATCCTGTAAATACTACAATGGATAATAAAACTATTAGTTTTAACTCAAGTGGTAGATATGCATATATTTCAGCACTTAGAGAAGGTGGATTTGGCGATTTAGATATTTATAGAGTTGTATTTGAGAATAAAAAACCTCTATTTACATATATTCATGGTAATATTTTTGACAAAGATTCATTAAGTATTGTTTCTTATGTTGAAAAAGTAAATCAACATATCGACACTCTTAATATACCCATAAATCATGAGTTTAAAAGAATACTAAAGAAAAGTAAGGATAGCCTTAAAGCTTATGAATATCTTCATTCTCATAAAATCCCCTATGAGAAAGTAGCTATTAATATTAATGCAATAGATGCAAATTCTAATAAGAAAGTTGGTAGTTTTCTCGTTCAAGAAAAAACAGGAAGATATGTAGTAATACTACCTCCCGGTGATTATAAGCTTATTTTTTCGAGAAAAGACTTCAACGAAAGGTATGAGAATATCATTATTGAAGACTATGATATGCGAAATCAAGATATTGAAAAACATATTGTTATGAAACAATATCAATAAATACCTTATTATTCTAAGGCCGTTTTTGTATCTTTGTTGATGCAATATACATTTCAATAAAATGAGCGAAATACGCAAGAACAAACAATATTATAAATTCTGTTTGTATGGTTTTTTAAAGAACCTCAGGTTTTTTGATGCATTTTTTATTTTATTCCTTATTGATAAAGGAATGACGTTTACACAAATTGGCATTCTCTATGCATCAAGAGAAATATTTATAAATATTTTTGAAATACCATCAGGAATAATTGCTGATTCTTTTGGTAGAAAAAACTCATTGATAGCCTCGTTTTTTGCATATATTCTATCCTTTTACATTTTCTTTATTTCATCGGATTTTTCGTTTTTCTTTATTGCATTTATTTTTTATGGTCTCGGAGATGCATTCCGCTCAGGTACACATAAAGGAATGATAATGGATTACCTTGAATTAAATAATTGGAGTAATCAAAAAATAGAATACTATGGACATACTCGTTCCTGTTCGCAAAAAGGTTCTGCAATATCCTCCCTTATTGCTGGGTTAATAATATTCTATAGCGGTTCTTATGAAAGTATTTTTATCTACTCTATTATTCCATATATTATCAATATATTTCTTATTTTCTCTTATCCAAAAGAACTTAACCTGAGTCTTAAGCAAAAAGCAAAAACTAAAAAACAGTTATTAAAAAATAACAGTATTTCATTCTTCTATATTTTAAGAAAACCTAATGTATTTAGAATTATTAATACTTCTGCCATTCACTCTGCATATTTGCAGGCTGTTAAAGATTACATACAACCACTGATGATAAATGTTGCTCTTTTAGTACCATTTTTTATGGAAAAGGATATTGAAAAGAAAAATGGGATTATTATTGGGATAATTTATTTTTTCATTTATCTAGCGACATCTAAAGCCTCAAAAATATCTTCTTTTTTTGTTAAATCATCAAAGAAAAACATCCCCTACACCACTCTATTATTAGGCTTTAGTTTTGGAATAATAACAGGAGCTTTATATTTCTATAATATGTGGATACTTTCTCTAATTGCCTTTGTAATTATTTATTTAGTTGAAAATATTAGAAAGCCTATTCTTACTGGCTATATCTCCGATAATGTACCCAATGAAATACTAACTTCTGTAATATCAGCACAATCATTACTAAAAACCTTTATGACAGCTATTTTAGCATTATCTTTTGGTGTGGCAGCAGATATATTTGGAATTGGAATTTCATTTATTATCATTTCTGCTATACTAATAATCTTAAGCTATATATTAAATAGATTTAAATTAAAATAGTTTAGTATGTATAAGGCAAATTTAAAGTGCAATTTCTATGTACATGACAAAAACTGCATGCTTGGGCTAAAGCCCATATTGTTTATTCATAATTAGGCAGGGCATTAATGCCCTGCCTAATGAATACAACATTCTACGGGCTTTAGCCCAAATATAAAAACTAGATAATTGCAAATTATTTATTCATTAGTGTTTTTGTCATGTACTAAGGTGCAATTTACTATCATTATTATCAACATTTAAGAGAGGAAAACTTAATTAAGACTATCTATTAAATAGCATTATTAAGTATAATTTTATATTTTAAAATATTAGTGTCTGATTAATATATTATAAAAGAGGCAAACCTCTTGTATTATAAAGGCTTTTGAATGTTAATAGTCATTAGTCCCTTCTTATCGGATTAATTGTCAATAATTTATTTTGCCTCGTTCCCGAAGGATGTAAATCATTGACAATCAATCCTTCATTTAGGACTGAGGTAAAGATTGATGGGCAGTGATTTACATTTTGAAAGTTTATCGGACAATACTAATTTCAAAATTTAAGGTAGATATGAAAAAAGTACATTTTATTGCAATTGGAGGAAGTGCAATGCATAATCTAGCAATAGCACTACATTTAAAAGGATATACAGTAAGTGGTTCTGATGATGAAATTTTTGAACCATCAAAAGGGCGATTAAAAAAATATAATCTTCTTCCTGAGAACGAAGGTTGGAATCCAGATGTTATAAGCAAAGAATTGGATGCAATTATTCTTGGAATGCATGCAAGAATTGATAATCCAGAATTACTTAAAGCTCAAGAGTTGGGTTTAAAAATATATTCCTATCCTGAATTTCTTTATGAGCAATCCAAAGATAAGAAGAGGATTGTAATAGGTGGAAGCCATGGTAAAACTACTGTTACATCAATGATATTGCACGTAATGCAACATCACAATATAGAATGTGATTATATGGTTGGTGCAAAATTAGATGGTTTTGAGGTAATGGTAAAACTTACTGATACAGCTAAATATATGGTTATAGAAGGTGATGAATACTTAACATCTCCCATTGATAGAAGGCCTAAGTTTCATCTTTATATGCCCGATATTGCAATACTTACCGGCATAGCTTGGGACCATATAAATGTATTTCCTACTTTTGACAACTATGTTTCACAATTTGAAATCTTTATTGAGCTTATTAACAAAGATGGTGCTTTAATATACTGCAATACAGACCAAGAGCTTGTTAAGCTTGCTAAGAAAACTTCTCCCAACTTAAGAAAACTTGAATACGGTATTCCAAAACATAAAATAGATGAAAATGGAATTTCTCATATTACTGAGAATAACGAAGATATTCCATTGAAAGTTTTTGGCGATCACAATTTAATGAATCTTAATGGAGCTAGATTAGTTTGCGAACAAATTGGTATTTCGAGAGATGATTTCTTTGAGGCCATAAAGACTTTTAATGGTGCTTCAAATAGGCTTGAATTAATAGCAGAGAATAATAATACTAAAGTATTTAAGGACTTTGCACATAGCCCTTCCAAACTTAAAGCAACTACAAATGCTGTTAAAATGCAGTTTAAAAACAAGAAATTAGTTGCTTGTATGGAGCTGCATACTTTTAGCTCATTAAGTTCAGAGTTTCTTTCTCATTATAATGGTGCCATGGATTTAGCTGATACTGCAATAGTCTATTTCAGCAAACATGCCATAGAACATAAAAAACTGAAAATGATTAGTACCGAAGAAGTGAAAGCTGGTTTTAATAATAAGAATTTGCTTGTATTTACAGAATCTGAAGAACTCCAGAAATATTTAAAATCATTGGATTATTCAGATAAGAATTTACTTATTATGACATCTGGAAATCTTGACGGAGTAAATTTAAAGGCTTTTGGTGAAGATATTTGTGGAATACAATAACTATATTATTCTTACAGAAGTAACCTAAATAACGGCAATAATATTCTATTCTTTCATCTTCATCATTCGCTTAAACTTCTTATAAGCAGTTGGTGTAGAGATATAATAGTTGAATTTACCCTGCTTACCTTTCTCCTTATATTTTCTATCGTCAGATTTAGCCTCTTTTATTAATGTATTAAATTCATTATTAGAAGAATAAGCTAATACTTGTCCTGTTTTTTGGTTACCTTTTATTTGGAAGAAATAATATCCACTTCCTACTTCAAAAGCCATAGTTACTTTATAAACAGATCCTTTATTTTGAATTTCGATTTTACCTTCAATATATTTTAAAATCTGTTCTTTACCAATACTTGCTATTCCGATTGGACCAGTAGAAACAAAGGAACGGCTTCTCTTATTATACTTAAATCTAACATCAGAGATAAAGATAGTCTTTATAAGCTCCTTGGGAACTTTTCTAAACCTACCATCACTACTTGTTTTAATTTTTGACATTAACTCTTCAGATTTATCAAAACCAAGTTTATTCTTAAGCATAATCTCATAAACATTATTGGTCTGTAAATCTACAGCATCAGCATCATTAACTGCATTTAAATCATTGGTAAACACTTCTAATGCTTTCTCATTAAAGTAGAAGTTCAAAGGAATAGAAACATTCAATGCTGAAGAATCTTTTCGCTTATAATATTTCATTTCTCCATAGGCATCAGCTTCTACATGGCCAGAGTTATATAAAATATTTAACTCACCTTCTGAATAAACAGTACAAGACCTTCTACTAAGACTTAAGTAATTTCCTGGTAAGCTCATCTGGTCCAACTTATCTTCAGAAGCAATTCTATATTCTTGAGAAATATTATCAAACATCAAGAAACCCATACTCTGCATTATAATATGATCGGATTTTGAGCCAACACTTGTTAAGAATGAAGAATAAGAATAACCATTACTAACCTTAGCTTTCATACCACTAAATAGTCTATACCCTTTATAGTTTTTCACTTCTTCTCCAATTGGTATTCTAATTTTCATAGGATCAATTTCGGCAACAAATCTTACTTGTTCACGTTCCAATGTATCGCAATCGTAATTAAGTCGAGTACCACCATTAAATCTCAAGAATTTAATACCACCAATTAGAGTAACACCACCTTCAAAATCAAAATTCTTACTTAAACTGAAATTAGCAGAATTATCAATTTTAGCTGTTGCAATAGTATAACCAGCAGTATCCACAGAAATCTTATCAAAGAATATATTTTGAATATTCTCATCTTCATCTTTATAATCATAAAGAGCTCTTCCTGAATAATTATGCCTTCCTTTTATATTAAAAGTTCCATTATATAATGAGTGATATTTAGTAACTCTATTCACATTAAGGACAGCATCTGTTACTTCATCCATTTTCGCTTTTGCTCTAATCATAACTTCATGCGAATTAGGAATAATAACAGCATCAGCGACTTCTAATATCGGTACTTCGAAAGCATGAATAAGCTTTTCTCTCTGCATATATAATGCACTAGCAGCAAAGAAGTTAAGAGAATCCTGCTTAGGATGAAGAGAAATAAACTGTGTACCACTCATACCTACGTCAGAATAATCGTCAAATTCAGCAAATTCATCTTCTTCTTCAGCAAATGGATCTTTTGTACTGCTACCAAATTCAGAAATATCTTCATCCATATACCAAGTAAACTTATCCATGAAACACATATACATATTCTCCTCAAACACTACTGGTTTAGTACCAGAAGTTGATTCAAATACTCCTTTTCTTTGGTCAAAATCTACATTAGCTTTAAATTTATCTTCTGTTCTGTAAGCATATTTATTACTAGCTTCAAGAGCTTCTGCTTCATCAAGAGATGCGTCAACAAAGGTTCTTAATTTAAAAATACAAGAGTCGGCATGATAAGAGCGATTTAGATAAACAAAGTTTTCGGCTTCCATCTCTGCATTCTTAATTTCTATCAGGCCATCTCCCTTAAGGTCTTTGGATGAAAGATAGAGTTCACCAGTCATCTTAGCTTCATTACCATACATCTTCATTGGTTCTTCATCATTGGTTGTATTAACAACCATTAAATCATTATATGGCTCCCAATGTTCATCTAAGCTGGAGGCAATTACAGGAGGATACTCCACTCCTTCTGCTTGCTCTTCAATTAAATATGCATCTACAAATGAGTTTGTTGAATCTGGGAAAAACATAAACTTTTCTGAATAACTTGTTGAAGTTAAATACTCTAAGCTACCTTTACCTGTTAATCCATCATTTGTAAGGCTCAAACTATCTGAGTATTTCCCAACGCCACCATACAACTCCCAACCATCTTCTGGTGTAGCGGTATTAAAACCCAATGAATAATCTTGCTGAACCATCAATGGTTCTTCAATATCAGGGAATATACCTGCTGAAGACAAATAACCTTCAAATTGTAGTCCATCTGTTTTAAAATCGTCAAGGCTATCAATGGTAAATGAATTCAAGCGATAAAAGAAATGCTCTCTATCGTACACTTTATCATATATACTTGACTTATCATAATATACGTAAGATTTAGTCTTACTATTAAGTATAGGGTATTCCGGAAAACTCTCTCTACCTGATTTGTTATTAGGGTGATCAATCAGAATATTTCCTTTTAAATCTTCAATTACCGCTTTAACTCTTACAAGAGGATTCTCTCCATAATCATTCTTTTCAAATGATTCCACTTTAAAACTTAATGAGTCAATTGAAGGTAAATCAAGCTCAAACTTATCGTAGCTAAAATAACAATCGTGAGCATAAAGATCAAATCTACCAGCCATAATCTTCCCATCAAAGGTGAAATCTCTATTCTTTTTAAGAACAACTCTACCATATTTGGGAAATATCCTAACATCTTGTGAATCCGATAAATACACCATATGCACACCTTGCATTACTATTTCATTATTCAAAAGGTTTAAACTTGCATTAGGTATATTTCCATCAGTTACTGAATTAAAGCTTATTACGTCATAATCTATTTTACCTTGGTTTGCCAATACATAAGTTCTAACACTCGGCTTCACAATTACATACATTTCTTCAGCATCGTATATTAAAAATCCTTTTGATGCTAAATTAAGCAGAAAACCAATAGTCTCTGCTTTACCTAAATGCATATAATTTCCAAATTCTTCAGCATAAAACTCATCAAAACCAACCTCTTCTGTATAATTATAAACTGCTCTAACAGGATTTATTCTATCTAAGCCTTGTAACTTATCATACCTAGTGCTTGAGAATAAGCTTACCGATTCAAAATATGACTTACTCTCTATTCCTTTTTGCTGAATAGATTTCATATCAATATAATCTTCTCCCATTTTCCAGTTTAGCTCTTCTACATACAAATCTACATTATGATAACTATCTAAGAAGGGAGTCTTTGACAGACCTTCTTCTTTTCTATAAATTGAAAGATTTCTCTTAATATTTGAGTAGTATAAGCTCAAGCCAGGATGATAAATTGAATCAAGTTCTAATTCGCCAGTAACACTATCAATACTAGCAAGATATATTGTTGTATTTACTTTTTCTGAAAGAATTTTATCATCATCAATTACAAAGTTTTGAGCTCCCGCCCAAACAAATTTAGTTCCATTATGCTTAAAAATAAAATATGCATTAGCTTTACCTTCACCTCTACCCACAAGCTTAAGTCCTTGCAAGTTATAACCTCCATAGAAATCTATATCATTAAAAATATCTTTAATCAAATAGTCGTGACGATATGAGTCAAAAGAAGGGTAAAGCACTGTTTTAATAGGTGTTGAATAACCAAATTTATCTCTAATCTTTCCAGAGAGAGCAAAGTCAAAAGTTCTTCTGTCATAAAAATCAACAGAATCGGCTCTCCAAATACTTGTCTTTAAGTCAATTTTATACTTCCTTAAATTCGCAAACACAACTGCAGTATCAAGTCCAACTCTATCCCAAAATATCTTACCTCCTTGACCTTTCCACCTTTGTTTTAATGGATAGTATTTACCTGATGTACGCAATACATAGGACGAATCTTTGCCTGTAGTGCCTATTATATCAACATAAGAAAATACAAAAACAGGATAGTGTTTCTCATCGATTATTTTCATTCTACCATTACTCAACTTCCATATTTTTCTTCCTTTCTCAAAAATATGATGAGTCTTGAAAAATATAGAGGACGAAATAAAATACTTATGCAGGTTTCCTGTTCTTTTCCTTTTAATAAAGTATTCCAAAGACTTTAACCAATCATTAAAATTTGCAGAATTATCTTCATCTCGTTTAATGGATAATATATTATCAATGAAATATAAAAAAGTAGGTGAAGCTTGAAACCTCTTCTTAATCATAACATTAGACATTGCAATAATATCATCTTTATTAGTCTGGCTTAAAGTATCACTATTCCAAAAATTACTAAATTCTGTAATTAATAATTCTATCTTCTTCTTTTTATCTTTAGAAGCTTTATATGTTAAAAACTCATTTAATTCATAGGTATATTTATTTATTCTACCCGAAAATTCATAATTATTCTGAGCAAATGAATTGCTAATAAAGGAAATAAATAATATGAATAGTAGTTTTCTCATTAAATGTGTGCTAAAGCCTTATTTCATTTTCCAAATTCCTGCAACCCAATCTCTATCAACAGTATGACTTTGATATATAAGACCATACTTTCGAGCTTCCTCAGATAACATAGCTATATCTGTTTCATAAAAACCACTCAAAAATAATAGATTACCACTAGAAAGACATTTTGCATAGGCATTAATATCTTTAAGGAGAATATTTCTATTAATATTAGCTATTACGATGTCATACTTTCTATCCTTCAATAATGATGCATCACCTAATTCAACACTAATATTTGAGATATTATTTCTCTGAACATTCTCTACTGCATTATTATAAGCCCATTCATCATTATCAATGGCATCAATACTTTCTGCACCACGCATAGAAGCAAGAATAGCCAATACCGCTGTTCCACTTCCCATATCCAGCACTCTTTTTCCAGTGAAATCCATTTCAGCAATATACCGAATCATCTGGGCTGTAGTAGCATGATGAGCTGTACCAAACGACATCTTTGGTTCTATTACTATATCATATTCAACTCCAACAAATTTATTGTGAAATGGTGCTCTAATGGCAACTTTATTATCAAAAACTACAGGTGGATAGTTCTCTTCCCATTTTGCATTCCAATTTTGGTCTTCAATTATCTGATAACTATATTCTAAAGTAAAGCCATCTAATTGCAGAAAATACAAATTATCAAGTTGTTCTTTCACAAAAAGTGGTGCCTGTATATAGGCTTTTAAACCAGTTTCTGTTTCCTTAAAACTCTCATAATCATACTCTGCCAACTCAGCCATTAGAATATCATTTCCGGGATTTGAAGGTGTTACTTTGCAGTTAAGTTCAATATATTCCATATTTCAAAAATAATAAAATAAATTGTAGAATAATAATTCTAATTCCAATCTTATGAATTGATATTAACAGTTTGAGTTCATTTTATCCTATCTTTGCTTTACCAAACTAACTTATTAAGATGAAGACTGCATCATTAAAAGAGCTGAAAACAGCCCTTAAATTACAATCCAATGAAGAAATGCATAGCTTACTTCTCCGATTGGTAAAATACAAGAAAGAGAATAAGGAACTTCTCACCTACTTATTATTTGAGTCGGAGAATGAGAACTCATTTATTGATGCCGTAAAAAAACAAATGGATGATGAGTTCATGAATATTAATACCAACAGTTTGTATCTTGCTAAGAAAACTATCAGAAAAGTTCTAAAAACAACCAATAAGCACATTAAATATTCTGGCATCAAACAAACTGAAGTAGAACTACTTATATATTTTTGCCATAGTTTTAATAATTTGGATATAAATTGGCAATCAAGCAAAGCATTATACAACTTATACCATCGACAATTGGACAAAATAAATACATCTATAAGTAAGCTTCACGAAGATTTGCAGTATGATTATAAGATGGAAATAGAAGATTTATAATGAATACCTAATCCCAAACTTAATATATCTCCCCAACGATATCTGCTTTGAATTAACTAAATGCTGTTCATCAAATACATTCTGAACACCTAATTCTATTGATAATTTTTTAAAGAGAATATACCTTATATTTATATCTAATCCTATTAATGGATCCACAGAAAATGTATTTTCTTCATCAAGAAACATCTCTCCCTGATAATGTACATTCACACTAAGGTAAAAGCTTTTTCTATTGTAATTAATGGAGAAATTTGAGATATCAACAGGCACATAAGAAAGTTTTTTTCCTTCAAGTTTGGCGTTTTTACTAAAACTTTTAATTTCAGAACCATTAAGAGTATAATTTGCATTAATCTTTAATCCATCAAAAACATAATAGTTAATATTAAACTCCGCTCCATACATATCTACAAGACTAATATTCTCTTTCTGATATACTTTCTTTCTTCCTCCAAACATAGTTTCTCCTGTAGCAACATAATACATAAAATCCTCACCCTGACTAAAGTACGCATTGGTTTGCAATTCCCACTTACTTTTCTGCAATCTATATCCCAATTCAATATTATCAATCTGCTCTGGTAATAATTCAGGATTTGCATTTTTATAGCCAATATTAACAAACCCATAACGAGTAATATCGTCAAGAGTTGGAGCTCTATAGCCATGTGAATAAATGGCATAAATATTTGAAGTCTTTCTGAAATCATATTGCAAAGCTATTCTTGGATTAAAACCCTTCCAATTTTTATTATCCAAGCTACCAATATTGGCTAACATATAGTCAGTTGCTTTTGTATAATCTTTAAGAGTAAATGCTCCATCATGAAATTTCCCAAGAGCATAATGTAAGGAAACTATTGTTTTAAATTTTGTTGCAATTTGCCATTCATCAGTCAAATATAAATTATAAACATCAAGCACGCCTTCATTTATTACTTTATCAGTGCTTGTCTGATATTCATCAATGCCATACACACTTCCTGATTTATAATCAGCCCCAAAACTCAAATTATGTTTTTTAATTTGATAACGAAACATGGCAGAAGCCCCAATATCTTTCCGTTGAGAATTTACAATTATATGAGTATAATTTTCTTTTTTCAATTTTTCAATGTCTCTATTATAATTCTCTACTTGATAAAATGCTCTTAAATCCATTTTTATTTTTCCATACATCTTAGAATATGAAACATTTGAAAAATGAGTTTTATATCTAGCTACAGCACCATTTTCAAGCTTTATTTTAGTACCCTGCCCCCTATTTTCATCATAATAATTATACTCAATTTCCAATCTAGAATAATCACTAAATAAATATCCAACTCTTGAATTTACGCCATATTCTTGAAGAAAAACACTAGTATCTATTTCTTCCCTAATAGAATCAGGTACTGTATTATAACCATCACTTTTTAGAGCTTTAGCAGCAATAGTATAGTAGAAAGAATTAGCTCCATCTTTTAATTTCTGCATTAAGTTTACATCAGCTTGCATACTATTATAACTAGAATAAGATATTCCTGCTTCACCACTCATCCCTTTGTTTATAGGCCTTTTATGAATTAGATTAATAATTCCTCCCATAGCATTATTACCATAAATAGCTGCACTAGGTCCTTTTAAAACTTCTATTTTTTGAAAGTCAGCTTCAATTATTCTATTCCAATTAGTTCCACCGCCATCTGATTTATTTATTGGTATTCCATCTATAAGCGTAAGTTGTCTGCCGGGAGCATTACTCACGATAGACCTCATTCCAACAAGTGATTTACCAAAAATACCGAAGGGTCTATCTATATATATTCCAGAGCTAAATTTCAGATTTTGGTCAATTTTATCAGAAGAAATAAAACTCATTTGCTTTAAATCAACCACAGAAATATCAGCAGGAATACTCATATTTTGCTTTTGCTCTCGAGAAGCAACTACACTTACTTCTTCACTCATAAAACGAGTTTTTTGCATCATAATATCACCTAAATCAATAGTTTTATTTACATCTGAAACTATCTCCTTTTCAATTGATTTATAACCAATATAACTAATTTTAATTATGCTTAAACTATCAGATAAAGCAATGCTAAAACCACCATTTTTGTCAGAGAAAGTAAAAGAGTTAGAATTTAAACAAATAATATTTGCCCCTTGCAATTTTTCATTGTTTTGGTTAATAATTGTTCCTTTAACATTTTGAGCTATTGAAACATACGAAATAAATAACAAAACAATACTAAGTAAAAGTTTATTCATTATAACTAATGTTTGTAGGCAGTTCAGAGTATCTCGCTATTCCTTAATAATATGATGGGAATGAGATACTGCAACATTAGTTAGTGGCTATAAAAAGACGTCAATCTCGTCGTTATCCTTATATTATTATTCAATCATTTACTTCTGTAAACTCATGAATATTAATACTTCGTCCGCCTTGACCTTATCGTTTTATATACGCCACAGATAAACACGATGTGTTTTCTTAGAAACACTAGTTAATGTAGTAGAATCGCTTTTCCCCTTTCCAATTCATTCCAACATAAGTTAGAAATCGGGAGGCATAATTGTTTCCTTTTATACCCATCGGTTAATAAAACTTGGGACATATCCTTTAGCTTTAAAAACTCGGTTTAGCAATAATCTTTTACTGCGGTTAGTAAAATATTTTCAATGGCAAATTTAGAATTATATTTTATAATAATTGATATTATAATTATGATAATTGTTGGATTTACTCGGCAAGTCATCGTACCTAACCGATTTTGTCATGGTTTTTGTTCCAAAAACTCACGCCAAAATCTATTATTTAATATCATCAGCAAATGGATAATATATTCGTGAAATTAGTATAATGCATAATAAATAATCTTTATTAGCGGAATTAATTTAGATGCATTTGCCATTTTTCCAAAGCTTGATTTATCAAAGATTTAAACTACTTTTGCACAACAATAATATATATATGAAAGACAGTTTTATTTTCGGAATACATCCAATATTAGAAGCCTTAGAAAGCGGAAAAGATATTGATAAATTACTAGTTCACAAAGGATTACATAACGACAACATTCAAAACATAATAAGAGAAGCTAAAAAGCGAGATATTTATGTACAGTTTGTACCTGTGGAGAAATTAAATAGAGTAACAAGGAAACTTCATCAGGGAGCTATTGCTATGATGTCTTTAGTAGAATATCAAGGGATTGATAACATTCTTCCAATGATTTATGATAAAGGAGAAACTCCTTTTATTCTTGTTTTGGATAGAATTACCGATGTTAGAAATATAGGTGCCATAGCTCGAACAGCAGAATGTACTGGTGTTCACGCCATATTAGTTCCTGTACAAAACTCTGCTAAAATAAATGCAGAAGCTGTAAAATCTTCTGCAGGTGCTATATTAAGAGTTCCTATTGCAAGAAGTTTTAATCTGAAAGAAGATCTTAAATTTTTAAAAGAAAGTGGACTTCAGATTATTGGCGTAAGTGAGAAAACTGATAATTTATATACAAATAACGACTATGACCTTCCAACTGCAATAATTATGGGTTCCGAAGAAGATGGTATTTCTGAAGAATACATGAAACTCTGTGACAGCTTTGCTAAAATACCATTAAAAGGAGAAATTGGCTCATTGAATGTCTCAGTAGCTGCCGGAGTAGTTCTTTATGAAGCATTAAATCAAAAAAGCAAAACTCAATAATATGTTGTTATGAATAATTTGATTGTAAAATATGAGCAACAAATTATTCTTGCTTTGCTGTTCTTTATAGCATTAGCATTCAGATTATTTAATATTGATTTCTCTTTTTCTAATGATGAATTATCAGCTATAATACGCTGTAATCAAGATAGTTATTCAAACCTTATTGTAAATGGAATAAAGACAGATGGTCATCCGGCAGGAATACAAACCTTGATGTATTACTGGATAAAAACTTTTGGCAATACTGAATTTATTGTTAGACTTCCTTTTGCTATATTTGGTTCATTAGCAGTTGTATTCTCTTATTTATATACTTACAGAAAATTTGGTAAAACTCCGGCTCTTCTTACTGCAACAGCTATAATGCTGCTTGAATTCCCTTTACTTCACAGCCAAATAGCAAGACCGTATTCATCTGGTTTAATGTTGTCTATGTTGCTTATTTTATTTTGGGATAAAGTAGTATTTCCTAATGAGAATGATAAGAAAAACAATATTAGAAACTTAATAATACTATCGCTTATATATGTTGCAAATGCATACAATCATTATTTCAGCTCTCTTTTTGCTGCCATAGTTTTCATTAGTGGTTTAGCCGTAATTTCAAGGAAAAATTTAATTAAATATATTTCTTCAGGAATAATTGCATTTATACTTTTCGTTCCTCACCTTAGTATTACAATAACACATTTATCAATTGGAGGTGTAGGTCTTTGGTTAGGAAAACCCAAAACAGATTTTATTTACACCCATATCTTACATATTTTCAACGATTCCTTAGCTCTAACTCTCATTATTATTAATGCATTAATGCTTTATTTAATAGTAAACAAAACAAGTATATTTGGTAAATGGAAAACAAGAATATTTATGTTATTCCTATTTCTATTACCATTTTCTATTGCCTACTTCTATTCTATTTATGTAAATCCTGTACTGCAAAATAGAGTATTAATTTTCAGTATGCCTTTTTTTCTCATTTTCGCTTTTTCGTTTTTCAATGAAACTAAAACTTTAAAACTAAAAATGATAGTTTTAACTATTCCAATTGCTATATTTATTCATACTATTTTTATCAGTAATTATTATTCAAAACAGCATTTTATTAATTTTAAAGGAATTGCAAATATATGTGCTAATACTCATCAAACCTTTGACAATAAAGATATTCTAAGCATACAACACTGTAATTCTAAAAGTTATCTTCAATATTATTTACAAGATAATAGTATTAATTTCAATATTAATGAAATAACAACTGATGATGACTTATTAAAACTTCGTGAAATTCTAGATGCAAATACTGATAAGAAATATTTAGAATATGTAAGCACAAAACCTCAGAATAGAATTGCAACAATGATGATTACATCATTATACGATAATATTAATATTTTAGATTCTAATTTATACAATAACGGATATCATTTATTTGAAAAAGCAAAAAATTTGAATAAAATAAAACAAGAAAACACAATTAAATATTTTGATTATTCTAATGATACTTTTAATCTTGAAGGCCTTGAATATAGTAAAGGTATAGCCGTAAAAATAGATAGAAAAATAAATTTAGTATTAAAACTTAGGCTTAAATTCAGGCAAGAAAAAGAAGGTGAAGTAATGATTGCCTATGAAAAAAAGAATATTAATAAGGAAGAAGACAAAATATGGTGGTCAGCACCTTTAAAGTTTTTTAAAAGTAATGAATGGAATAGAATAAGTTTTGATTATCCTATTGAAGCAAACAAAAATGATGAAATAAAGCTGTATATTTGGAATCCTAAAAAAGAAGCAGTTGATATTATTGAGTATGAAATTGGAATATTTGAAAGAAAATAATAATTATGGAATTATTTTATAGAATAGTAGAAGCTCAATGTCCGAAGCAAGAAGCGAAAAATGATTTAATTATTGTTCATGGACTATTTGGCATGTCGGACAATTGGCTAGGAATAGCAAAAAGCTTATCAAAAGACAGAAGAATAATAATACCTGACCTCAGAAATCATGGAAGAAGTCCACATTCCAATGAGTTTTCTATTAAACTTCTAATTAAGGATTTATTAGAATTAATGGAAAAAGAAAAAAGTGTAAAACCTATTATTTTAGGGCATTCGCTTGGTGGCAGAGTTGCTGCAGAATTTGCATTTTCACATCCAAATATGCTTAGCAAAATTATTATTGCTGACATGAACTTAGATAAAATAAAGCTTAAACCAGAACATCAATCTCTATTTTTATTAATGAAATCCTACTCTTTGGATAATATGAAAAGTATAGGCGAAATTGATTCTTTTCTAAAGCAATATGTTCATAGTGAAAGAATTCGCATGTTTATTCTTAAAAACATTCATAAAAATAAAGAAGGAGTATATTCATGGAAATTAAACTTTCCTATTTTAATGGAAGTTTTTAACGATATTATGCCTAGAATTGAAGGTAATTACCATTTCAACAAAGAAAGCCTTATTATTAGAGGAGGCAATTCTGATTATGTTAGTCAAGAAAACTACAAACATATTCAAGAGCACTTTTCTAATGTAAAACTTGAAACAATAAATAAAGCTAGTCATTGGTTACATGCTGACAATCCAAAAGAATTCATAAGAATAGTTGAAAATTTTATTAAATAATATTAGTGTCCGATTAAAATATTATAAAAGAGGCAAATCTCTTGTATTTTAAAGGCTTTTGAATGATAATATTCATTATTACCTTCTTATCGGATTAATTGTCAATAATTTATTTTGCCTCTAATCCTAAAGAATGTAAATCATTGACAATCAATCCTTCCTTTAGGACTGAAGTAAAGAT
>Ga0256827_10000992_pt1 | contig 17961 bp, 13 predicted proteins | sample CV84metaG_FD_185977 | JGI IMG/M metagenome (GOLD analysis project Ga0256827, IMG submission 185977) | Hydrothermal vent microbial communities from East Pacific Rise, Pacific Ocean - CV84 | ecosystem: Environmental > Aquatic > Marine > Hydrothermal vents | place: Pacific Ocean: East Pacific Rise... | reverse complement strand
TTAATTATTAAGCCAATTACATTTGTTCCAGCAACTAATGATGCTGTTGTATTTACAGTAATACTGCCTCCATCAACTGACCAATAGCCTTGATATGTATATTGGTCATCAATAATAACATTTGTGTTTATAATAACTTCATCGCCTGGTTGAGGTACTCCTGCTGGTGACCAAGTTGTGTAAGTTGACCAATTTCCGTCAGCAACACTTGTGTATGAATCAGCAAATAATGAAATATTTATAAATAATGCAATAATAAGAGTATAAAGTATTTTCATAGTAATATTTTTTTGATTTAAACAAATATACCAATTTATTAATTGGTAAAGAAAATTATAATGTGTTGATTAATAAAACAGAACGGAATTTTTTAAGGTTTGGATAAAAAGTTTGAAAAATATTGTTTTAATTCAGTAAATTTTTCTTCGTTTATTTTGAAATTGCCATACCAAACATAAGTAAATATTTGGCTTAGTTTTATAAATTGTTCTTTAATATTTTTATCAGATATTTCGTAGTAATAATCTCGGTTTGTTTTGTTTATTTGCCAATTAATAATTTCTTTAGAAGAAAGTTGTTTTAATGTTTTAATAAATAAATATCGGATAGCTTTTTTATAATCTTTATTTTTTATTGCATTGTTAATTATTTTGTCGATATCTAAATCTTTTATATTATCAATATTTTCTTCAATAGGAATAATATTTTCTATCGATTTGTTTTTGTAAAAAAGGCTATTTGCTTTAAAACCAAGTAGTTTTATTATAATAAAAATAAAAAATAATGCAATAATTATATATTTAATAATTTTCCCGAATAGATTACCGTTACCAAAGAAAAAGTTAATAATTTTATTTAATATTTTGGCAAAATAGTTTTCAGGGGTAGTAATTTCTTTTCTGTAGTCGAAATCTTTATTGTTTTTGTAGTTTTGTAAATCATTATCGTTAATATTTCTAACATCTATTTCAGATTTGTCGTAGTATTTATATAATGTATCTGATTGAGCAAATAAAAAAGTTTGAAAAAACAATAATAATATGAAAGCTATTTTGTGCATAATGCAAATATAATTTTTTTATTCAAACTCAATAGTTTTATAAATTATTATTTATCATTTCTAAAATTTCATCAAAATCTATAGGTTTTGTTATTATGTCGTTACAACCTAATTCTAATAGGTGTTTTTCATCTTCTGACATAACGTATGCTGTTTGGGCTATAACGGGTATTTCTTTATATTTATTTTTAAGTATTGGGCATACTTCGTATCCGCTCATTATTGGCATTTGAATATCTAATAAAATTAAATTTATTTTTTGGTTTTTTTCTAGTATGTCTAATACTTCTTTACCATTAATGGCTCTTATTATATTAATTTGGGTTTCTTCTAGTAGTTCTTTTAGTACTATATAGTTAAATTCTTCATCTTCAGCAAGGATAATTGTTTTATTTGACCAGTTTTTCTCAAATTCAATATCTTTTTTGGTGATATTTAATTCTCGGTTAACTTTTTTTAATGGTATTGAGAAAGAAAATTCTGATCCAATATTTAGTTCGGATTTAACACTTATTTGTCCTCCTAGTAGTTCAACAATTTTTTTTGAAATAGTTAATCCTAAACCTGCACCGGCATATTCTTTTGTGTTTGTTTCTTGAATTTGTCTAAATCTATTAAAGATAATATCTAATTTATCTTTTGGCATACCAATTCCAGTATCTTTAACATAAAATTGAATGTTATTTTTGTTAAGATAACAACCGATTGTTATTGTACCATTGTTAGTGAATTTTCTTGAATTTTCTACTAAATTTATTAATACTTGATTTAATCTTAACGAATCTGTTAGTATTATTAAGTTATCAATTTCGTTGGGTATATCAATATTTAGTTTTACATTAGGTTTTAAGTTGTTCTCAAAAGCTAAGTAAATTTCGTTTATTAACGATTTTATTTCACATTCGTTTTGGTTTATTGTTAATTCATTTGCTTCAATTTTGGCAACATCAATTATATCATTAATTATATTTAAAAGTAGATTTCCTTTTCCAATTATTGTATTAATATATTCATCGTGTTTTTCTTTATTTAGCGATTTTCGCTTTATTAACTGAGACATACCAATAATAACATTCATTGGGGTTCTGATTTCATGGCTCATATTTGATAGGAACGCAGTTTTAAGTTTGTCTGCTTTTTCGGCTTTTTCTTTTGCTAAAACTAGTTCTTTATTAATTTTAATTAATTCGGTTGTTCTTTTAGAAACGAGTTCTTCTAAGTTTTCTTTGTGTTTGTATAGTTCTTCTTGTGTTTTTTTTATTTTATCGTTGTTATCAATTATTTTATCACGTTGTATTTCTGTTAGTTTTTTATCATCATAGAAAGATTTAAAAAAGAAAATTGTAATAATAGACATTGTTGTTATGTAAAATATTGATGTAAAAAAGTTATCAAAAAACATTTCGTTTTGAGTTTCGTAATCAATTATTAGGTTAGGGTAGAAATATTCAATAATATTTAAGCTTATAAATATTATGCTAATTAGTACATTAATAATAACCTTTCTTTTGTCAATGTATATTAAATTAAAAATATAAATAATTATTATAAAAGAAAATGCTGTTGGTCCTTTACTACCTGCGTTAATAAACCAAAGAAGGATTACTGTGATAAGGACTACGGATAAGTATAAAAGCATTAATGTTTTATATATTTTGTATTTGTATGATATATAATATATTGATGCTAAAATAATGAATAAAACTAATGTGTATAATTTAATATATATGTTTAAATTGAGATAAAAATTAACTAAAGTTCCTGTAAAAACAAAAATAGCAGTTGATAGAATTGTTATATTAAATAATCGATGCTGTAAAGAAAACTCGTCTTTACTTCCAGCTAGATTATAAAATAGATTTGTAAAAAGATTTTTATCCTTATTTAACATCTATTTATCTTTTTATTTGTAGTAATACTACGGTAAATTATTGCTTTATGTTTGTTTATGGAATTTTAACTCCAATAACAACTATGTCGTCAATTTGTTCAAACTCGCTGTTTGTAACAGGGTTTATAAAAGCTTTCCATGCTTCTATTTCGTTGTTGAGAATTTCTTTTTGTTCATTCATCGATTTATCTTGATTTTCCAAGAAAATACGTTTGAAAGGTTTGTATTTAAACTTTTTACCTTTTTTACCTCCAAATTGGTCAGCATAACCATCAGAGAAAACATATAATGTATCACCACTCATTACTTCAATTTCGTTTAGTCTGAAGTCGTCCATTAGTACATGAATAGCTATAGGCATTTTATCACCTTTTATTTCATACATTATGTAATCGCTATTATCGGTTTCGTTTATTCTAATTTCGGTGTCAGGAGTTAGAACTTTTAATTCTGGAAGCGATTTTTTTCTAACTACGTATAATGGATTATTTGCACCTGAGAATTGAACTTTATTATTTTCAAAATCAATAACCATAAGAGCCATATCCATACCATCTTTTTGCTCTCCCTCGGCTCCTGTTTGTTGTAATGATGTAATTACGTTTTCTCGCATCATATTTAATATTTGATGCGATTGGTCTACTTGTTTTTCGTTTACAATTTCGTTTAAGAAACTTACACCTAACATACTCATAAATGCTCCGGGAACTCCATGACCTGTGCAGTCTGCTGCGGTAATGACAAGTTTACCAATTAAACCTTTTTTATTTTTATTTTTATTTTCAAGTACTGTAGCCCAATAGTAATCGCCACTTACAATATCTTTTGGTTTAAATAAAATGAAATGCTCAGGAACAGCTTTATTTACATGTTCTTCAGCGGGTAAAATTGCTCGTTGAATTCTTTCTGCATAGTGAATACTATCGGTAATTTCTTCGTGAATTTGTTCTATTTTATTTTTTTGGTCTAATACTAAATCTCGTTGTGATTCAATTTCTTCTTTTTGTACCTCAATTTCTTCTTTTTGGGCAACAACTTCTGCTGTTCGTTGTTTAACTATTTCTTCAAGCCTAGCTTTGTCTTTTAAAAGCCTTCTGTTGTTAAGGTACACAATTAAAATAATTATGCTAATTATTAATATCGCATATATTATATATGCCCATATTGTTCTGTACCATGGGGCATTAATACTAAAACTATATTCAGATATATCACTTTCTATACCATAGATATTACGTACCTTAACTTTAAGTGTATAATCTCCTTCTGTTAATTTCTCATTGTCATAATCATCTTTAGACCATGATGACCATTCATCATCATCACCTTCCATAAAATAGCTATATTCTAATTCTTCGGGATGATAATAATAAGGTGTTGCAAATTTAAATGTTATTTCGTTGTATTTGTAGTCTAGTACTAGCTTGTTTTCGTCATTAAGTTTTAACGATATTATTCTTTTTACATTAATTTGAGGATTATTATTTGTTGTTGTAAAAATGCCTTTAAAAAGAACAGAGTCTTTTGTTGATACTTTTCTGAAAATTACTTTTGGAGGTTTTGTGTATGTGTTTTTATCTTCTTTATTTAATAAGTATATTTTATTTCCAACTCCAATAAATAATTTACTTTTTCCTTTTTCAGCAAAGTAACCTTTTATTTTTGATTTAGGTAAAGCACTTAATAAAATTCTATCTAGTTTTTTGGTTTTGTTGTGATAGTATAAATAATCATTTGTTACAATAGCGTCTTTATTTTCATCGCTATTTGTTATGAATATAACATCTTTTGATTTTAGTGTTTTTATTTTTGAAACATTTTTATTTATACTTGTGCCATCAATATTAATTTTTTTAATTTTATTATTTTTTTCATCAATGTAGTATATACCTTTATTTGAGCCAAAAATAATGCTGTCGTTATATAATGCAATAGCTTTAAGTTTTATTTTTTCAAATATTGTATTTTTCAAATAATGTTTTTCTATTTTCAACGAGTCTTTATAGCTTAATTTGTAAACACCATCAAATTCTGTAACAATCCATATATTACCTTTATTGTCTTCTTTTAAATCGTTTGTTGGAATATTAAAATCATATTCTACAAGGTTCCAATTGTCATCAATTAGACTTAAAACTTTTATTTTTTTATTTCTTGATAGTAGTACTACAGGTTTGTTTTTTAATTTACAGATATTTTTTGCCCTTATAGATTTTGGTTTTAAATTTTCGTTTATTACTTGACTTTCAACATCAGTAATTTTATTGGTGTCAGTTAGTTCAAATAAACCATGATGTGTTGCAATTAGTAAGGCATCTTTTGTATTTGTTTTGAATTTACTGAAAGCCCAAGTCTGTTCTTCTATTTCTGTTGTTTTTATTAATTTGGGATAAAGCGAATTGTTAGAAATATAATAAACGCCACCGTCAGTTGCTAAATATAAGATGTTTTTGTATAGCACCATATCATTTAGTGTGCCTTCAATATTTTTTGATAAATCATAATAATTTAAAGGAACGTTGATGTCTAATTTTGATATTCCGTTGTTAAGACAAAGCCATAGAGGACCCTCTTTTGCTTGATAAGTATAGGTGACAATATTATCAGCAAGACCATTGTTTTCATCTAAATGATAAACAACATTTCCATGTTTGTCAGTAATTATTACACCGCCATACAATGTTGAAAATGCATAATTTCCGTTATTTAATACTGTTACGTTATATAAAATAGCTTTGCTTATTAATGACATTGCAGTGTCTGATAAAAATGGTTCGGATACACCTAAAACGTCGTCAAAAATAAAAACTCCGTTTTGACCTGTAGTTATAAGAAGTTTTTTCCCTTGAAAAGGTAATATTCCAAATATAGCTTTTTCTTTAAATTTTTCGCCTCCTTTTACTGGAATAATAGAGTCTCCATTGTATTTTAACAATCCTAAAGAATAATGAGTTACGTAGATATTGTTGTTTACAACAAAAGAATGAAATGATTTTTCAGGTAATTTAATTGTTTTCTTTAATTTTAAATTAGAGTATACAAAAATATAATCCCATGAACAAAAATATACTTCATTTCCAATACTATAGGTTTTCCATATTTCTGAGAAATTTATTGTAGAATCTATTTGGTCTGATAAAATTTGATATTCTAAGTCTCCATTGTCTGTTGGAAGCAAACAACCAAACTCAGAAACAGCACCAACATAAACTATGTTATTAGAATCTACAGCAATTGAATACACAATTGTTTCATTATTAACTTTATACTTGCTCCAGTTTTTTCCGTCAAAGCGAAGCACAGCTTTGTTGTTTCCGAAAAACATTACATTTCTATTGTCTTGTACAGCTGCCCAATTTTGTGTGGCAGAATTGTAGTTTTTTTCAGAATAGTAAGTGATTTGAGGTGTACCATACTTATTAACTTGTGCTTTTGCAAACAAGCTAATTAATATTACAAATATGAATAAAGTATTTTTCATTTAACCTGCAAAGTAAAAAAAAATATTAGTTTTTTCTAAAATTATTGACATTATATTATAATTTTATGCTGTAGTTTTATTAAAAACATAATTTATGAGAAAAAAAACAAAAATTATAGCAACAATTTCTGACAGAAATTGTGAACAAAAATTGATTGAAGATATGTTTAATAATGGTCTTAATGTTGTAAGACTAAATACTGCACATCAAGATTTTGAAGGTAGTTTAAAAGTTATAAATAATGTTAGAAGTGTTTCTGATAAAATTGCAATACTGATAGATACAAAAGGACCCGAAATTAGAACAACAAATGTTAAATCGCCTATAGAGGTGAAAGAAAATGATACAATTTATGTAAAAGGTTATCAAGGAGAGGACTCAACAAGTAAGTGCTTGTTTTTAACTTATAACAATTTTGTAGATGATGTAAATAAAGGTAATAAGCTATTAATAAACGATGGTGAGGTTGAACTTGAAATAGTGGAAAAAAATGAAGATTGTTTAAAATGTTTGGTGAAAAATACTGGAGTAATAGAAAATCATAAAAGTATAAATATACCTGGCGTATCAATAAATCTTCCTGCTTTAAAACAAAAAGATATTGAATATATAAATTTTGCAATAGAAAATAATGTTGATTTTATAGCTCATTCTTTTGTAAGAAGAAAAGAAGATGTTATTGCTGTAAAAAGTTTAATTGAAGCAAGAGGTAGTAAAATAAAAATTATTGCAAAAATTGAAAATCAAGAGGGGGTAAATAACATTGATGAAATTCTTGAATATGTGTATGGTGTTATGGTTGCAAGAGGCGATTTAGCTCTTGAAATACCAACTGAGAAAATTCCGGGTATTCAAAAAATGATAATTAACAAATGTATTAGTTTGAATAAACCTGTTATTGTTGCTACACAAATGTTACACTCAATGATTAATAACCCTCGACCTACAAGAGCTGAGGTTAGTGATGTAGCAAATGCTGTTTATGACGGTACTGATGCAATTATGTTAAGTGGCGAAACAGCTAATGGCAAATATCCATTGGAGGCAGTGCAAATGATGACAAGAATAGCTAAAGAAGTTGAATTAACCACTGATTCGTTTAAAGATAATGGGATAAAAGTTATGAGTACTCCTGAAGCCGCAGTTTTAACAAAAAATATTGTTGAAGCAGCACAAGTTTTACCTATGACAGCAATTATAGCAGATACAACATCTGGTCGAACAATAAGAGGTCTTGCTGCATATAGAGGAAAAGTAACAATTTATGCACAATGTTATGATAAGCATACTATGCGTGAATTGTCTCTTTCTTATGGCGTTCATGTTGATTATATGGAGCCCCAAAAGACTTCACATGAATTTTTAAAGCAAGCTATTAAACAGCTAATTAAGAAAAATACTTTTAGTTTGGATAATACGATTGGTGTAATTGCCGGTAATTTTGGTAGGGCAGGAGGTGCGTCTTATATCGAAATATCGTCTGTTAAAAATATTTTAAGTGAGTAATACCAATAATATAACCAAATGACATATAAAAGCCTCATCTTTTTCCTTTCTTTTTTACATAAAATTAATTCCGTATCTATTGATATGCAATGAATTTTATATTCAAACAAAGAAAAAATATTTTATTTTTATTTATGTCATTTGGTAATATAATTGGTGTAATTACTAGGATATGATAGATATTAGATGCGAAACATCTCATGTCTCATATCTAATATCTGTTTCCTTACCAATCTTTTTCTACTTTTATTTTTTTACCTTTAACTTTTTTGCCTTTAAGTTGTTTTTGAAGCTTCTTTTCATCGTTTTGAATAGATTTTAGCATTTGCTCAGCCTCTTTTTTGCTCATTTTTTGTTGTTCAGGTTGTTGTTGCTTTTGCTGGTCTTTTTTGTCTTTATTTTTATTTTGTTGCTCTTTATTTTGTTTGTCTTTTTTGTTGTCCTTTTTATCTTGCTTATCTTTATTTTGTTTGTCTTTATTTTGTTTGTCTTTTTTGTTATCTTTTTTATTCTTATTATCTTTTTTGTCCTTATTTTTATTTTGTTGTTGCTGTTGTTTTTGTAACATTCGCTGTGCGTATGCTAAGTTATATTTTGTTTCCATGTCTTTAGGGTTGTTGCGTAATGCACTTTTGTAAGATTCAATTGCTTCTTCAAATTTTTTCTGTTGTAATTGAGCGTTCCCTAAATTGTGATATGCCTTTGCAATATTTTCTTTTGATGTTTCGTAGTTCGATAATTTTGAAAACTGAGCCTCAGCTTGGTCAAATTTTTCTTGTCGATATAGTGCATCGCCTAAATCAAATGCAGCGTCAAAACTTTCTTTGTTTTCGTTTGTGGCTTTTGAAAACTCAACTTCTGCTTTGTCATAATTTTTCGATTTATATTCATCGTTACCACTACGAATATATCTACGTTCTTTTTGTGCAAAAGACACCATTGATATGACTAATAATAATATTATATATTTTGTTTTCATTGTATAATTGTATTTGTGCCTCTCTCAACCTCTCCAAAGGAGAGAAGCTTTTGAGACGTGCAAATTATTAAAATATATTTTTACTAATTTTTTAATTCCAACCACAAAATCTAGTGATTTTGTCATTCTGAGCAAAGCGAATAATCTGATAATTGCTAAGATTCTTTGTGCTACTCATAATGACAAAAACTTGGCTTTTGTGCCAAATCTTTATTTTTTTACTTTAAATAAATCAACACCTTTAAAAAACTTATTTTTTCGTTCTAATAAACTTATTTCGAGTAATAAGAAAAATAATCCCAATCCAATAAAATATTGAAAGCGGTCTTCATAATCGGAATATATTTTATTATCAAATTCTTGTTTTTCCATACTGTTAATACTGTCAACAATTTGGTCTAATCCAAAATTTGAGTTGTCGGCAATTACAAAATCACCACCTCCTGCAACAGCAATATCTGCAAGAGTTTTTTCGTCTAATTTTGTCATTATCACTTCGCCATTTTTATCGCGACGGTAATCTTTTCTGCCAAAACGGTCAACAACAGGAATTGGTGTTCCTTTTTCAGAACCAAGTCCAATTGTGCTTACAATTATTCCTTTCTTTTTAGCTTCTTCAGCAGCGGCTACTGCATCGTCTTCGTGATTTTCACCATCAGTAATAATAATTAAAGCTTTGTTTTTGTCATCATCGGTATTAAATGAGTTAATTGCTTGTTCAATTGCTTTACTAATATCGGTTCCTTGAACAGGTACAATATTGGTATTTATGGTAGATAAAAACATTTTTGCTGACGCATAATCGCTTGTTACAGGTAGTTGAGTGTATGCATCGCCTGCAAAAACAATAAGACCAATATTGTTGCCTCCTAGGTTGTCGATAAGTTTGGAAATGGCACGTTTTGCACGAGTTAATCGGTTTGGTTTAATATCTTCAGCCATCATACTATTAGATACATCTAGCGCAATAATAACTTCAATACCTTTTCGTTTTACTTCTTTTAATTTCGAACCAATTTGTGGGTTTGCTATTCCTAAAATAATAAAAGTTAGTGCTAGCATGCTCAAAATAAACTTCCATTTATAGCGAAGGTTTGAGAAATCGGGCATAAGAATATTTACAAGTTCAAGCTCGCCGAATTTTGCAAGTACATTTTTTCGGTTTCGCAACACAATTATAAACCACACTATTAAAATTGGTATTAGCAAAAGTGCGTATAGATATATTGTATTTTCGAATCTAAACATTTCTTTAAGTTTTAAGTTATGAGTTCATAAAATTAAGTTACTTTTTTAAGGATTTTTTCTCAAATATGTGTATCTTAATAATATTTCAAGTAAAAACAATCCTAATGCAGCAAGGGCGTACGGTAAGAATTCCTCGTTCTTTTTTCTAAATTCTTTTACGTCAATTTTCGATTTCTCAAGTTTGTCAATTTGTGCGTATATGTTTTTAAGGTCTTCGTTATCGGTTGCTCTAAAATATTTTCCATCGGTATTTTCAGCTATAGCTTGTAAAGTTGCTTCGTCTATTTTGACATCCATATCTTGCATTTGTACTCCAAATGGTGTTTGTACAGGATATGGTGCTTTACCAAGAGTGCCAACTCCAATTGTGTATACTCTAATATCGAATGTTTTAGCAATTTCTGCAGCTGTAAGCGGAGGAATACTTCCTGAATTGTTAACTCCATCGGTAAGTAAAATAATAACTTTACTTTTTGCTTCGCTGTCTTTAAGTCGGTTAACTGCATTTGCCAGACCTAAACCCATTGCTGTTCCGTCTTCTATCATACCTGTTTTTATATCTTTAAAAAGGTTAACAAGTACATTATGGTCGGTTGTTAATGGACATTGAGTAAAGCTTTCGCCTGCAAAAACTACTAAACCAATACGGTCGTTGGGTCGTTCGCGAATAAAGTCTTGAGCAACATTTTTTGCAGCTTCAAGTCTGTCAGGTTTTAAATCTTGAGCAAGCATACTTGTCGAAATATCTAGAGCCATTACAATATCAATACCTTCGGTTGTTATATTTTTCCAACTATCGGTACTTTGTGGACGAGCTAAAATTATAATTAATAGTATAGCTATAGTTATTTTTAATATAAACAATAAATGTCGTAAGTAATATTTTATTGTTGTTGGTACTTCACTAAATCCGTCGAATGACGATATCTTTAATGACGATTGAATTTTATTTTGCTTTAAAATATACCATGCTATTATCGGTACTAATAAAATTAGTAGATAAAAGAAATACGGATATGCAAATTCAATATTGTTAAACATTTTCTATTTATTTTTCTTTATCGTTCTCGTTTGTGTTCTCTGTTTTTTGTTGTGATTTAGGCTTAGGTTCAACCGCAACTTGCTTAGTTTCTTCAACAAATGAATATACAGTTTTCATACTAGTGTCGTGGTCGTTTGGCAATGGATTTGCTTTCGCAAATTTTACAAAATCGGCAATAGTTAAAAATTGTCTAGTTTTATTTTTTAGTTCTTCGTTAACTTCATGAATTTGTTTTATAGCTGTTAAAATTTCATCTGATGTCATTTCCATTGCATAAATATCGAACCTATTAAATAAATATTTTCGTAAAATATCTGTAAGTTCAACATAATACTCTTTTACTCTATTACTTTGCCATAATTTTTGCTCTTTTAGTGTTTCTAAATCGCGTAAAGCAATTACGTGAGCAGCTTCTTTTGGTTTTTTAAGTTTTGGCTTTTCTTTTGGATTTGTATTTTTTAGTTTTTTGCGATACCACAATCCTAAGATTACAAGAGCTATTAATATTATTGCACTTAAAATATAAATGTAATATTCGTCAAAAAACTCCATAATTGTCATTGGGGCTTTAAAGGGTTGTTTTATATCAGCAATTTTATGTTGAGATGTGTCAACCTTAAGTGTTAAGACCTGTAACATTAACGTTTCTTGTGTTGCAATAGTATCAGTGTCAAGTACATTTATTTTAAAGTTAAACTTAGGTAAAACAAACATTCCACTATCAAATGATGTTAGTGTGTATTTTTTTTGTAATGAAATAATATTGTTAGTTATTCTTAATGTATCAATTGGCTTTTCTTCAACTATTTCAATTTCTTTTGATATTGTATCTAATAAAGTTGGAAACGATACGTCTTCTTTTATCGGTTTTTTTAAGCCCAATGTTAATGTGAATTGGTCGCCAATAGTAATTAAATTTGTATCTATTTTTGAGCTAACCTCAATTTGTTGTGCAAAACTAACAACACTTATAAATGATAGATATAGCAATATTTTAGACTTCATATTTTTCATTATAAATTATTTTGCTCCACGGCGTTTAAACAATCCAATAAGTGGTTTTATATAATCTTGGTCAGTACTAAGCATTATGTTATCTACATTATATTTCGAAAAAATTGTAGATAATTTTGCTTGTCGTATTTTCCAATATTTATTATACTTTTCACGTACAGAGTAACTTGACGAGTCTATCCATTTTGTTTTGCCTGTTTCGGCATCGTAAAATTTTACCAAACCAATATTTGGTAATTCAAACTCACGTTTATCGTAAACTCTTAATGCAATTATATCGTGTTTGTTATTAGCTATTTGCAGGGCTTTTTCGTAGTTGGAGTCGATAAAGTCAGAAATAATAAAGGCTGTGCTTCTCTTCTTAATTGCATTTGTAAAAAATCTAAGAGCTTCGGCAATATCGGTTCCTTTACTCTCTGGTTTAAACTCAATAAGGTCGTGAATAATTCGTAAAATATGCTTTTTACCTTTTTTAGGCGGAATAAACTTTTCTATTTTATCAGAAAATAGAATTACACCAATTTTGTCGTTATTGTTAATTGCCGAAAATGAAAGTACTGCTGAAATTTCGGTTATTAAATCACGCTTTTGCTGAACAGTTGTACCAAATGATTTTGAGCCACTTACGTCAACTAACAATATTACTGTTAGTTCGCGTTCCTCTTCAAAAACTTTAACAAAAGGTGTATTAAATCTGGCAGTTACGTTCCAATCAATATTTTTTATACTATCACCATATTGATATTCGCGTACCTCGCTAAATGTCATACCTTTACCTTTGAAAGCACTATGGTACTCTCCTGCAAAAATATGATTGGATAAACCACGAGTTTTTATCTCAATTTTTCTAACCTTTTTTATTAAATCGGTTGCTTCCATTTTTAATTAATAATCTTAACTATGTTCGACACCTACGGAGTCGTGTTTAGTGTGTATTATTTATTCTATAAATATTTGAATCCTACGGATTCTTATCCAATACTCTGTTAAAATTGTTAAGTTCGAGGCTTGCGAAGTATTGAAAAAAAGGAGTCTACTTAATGTAAATGACTGTTTTTAATACAAGCGTAACGAAGAAATTGACAATTTTTACAAGCATTTATTTGATAACCGTTTGTACTGCCTTATCACTAATTAAAAATGCAGATATTACATCATCATCAGATTTAAGTTTACTCTCAAGCGATGGATTGTTTTTGTAATCCAATAATTGAATACTTGCTAAATATTCGCTTGCTGTTGCATCAACTTCAATTTTTGCTTGTTCTGCTAATTCTTTTCCTAAATAGCTTTCCATTCTTGTAGGCCATTTTTCTTCGTTTCCTTTTAATTTAAATATTAGTTTCATCTTACTCTATTGTTAAAGTGTTCTATTGTTAAAGTGTTCTATTGTTAAAGTGTTCTATTGTTAAAGTGTTCTATTGTTAAAGTGTTATATAGTTTTGAAAACATTTAGCCATTTAACACTATATCCATAGAACAATTTATCCGTAGGCTACGGTACTTCAACAGTATTTAAAATCTCATTAATTATATCTTCTGATGTAATATTTTCTGCTTCGGCTTCATAAGTTAAACCAATACGATGACGCAATACATCGTGAGCAATAGCTCGTACATCTTCTGGAATAACATAACCTCTACGCTTAATAAAAGCATATGCTTTTGCTGCATTTGCAAGGTTAATTGTTGCACGAGGCGAACCTCCAAACGAAATCATACTGCTGTATTTGTCAAGTCCAAATTGTGATGGATAACGTGTTGCGAAAACTATATCAACTATATATTTCTCAACTTTTTCGTCCATATATACGTCTTTAACAACTTCGCGAGCTTTTATAATATCGCTAGTTTTTAAGATAGTATTAACCTTTGGGAACGATTTTGCCAAATTTTGACGCATAATTAATCGCTCTTCTTCTTGTTGTGGATAAGAAATTACTACTTTTAACATAAAACGGTCAACTTGTGCCTCAGGTAACGGATATGTACCTTCTTGCTCAATTGGATTTTGTGTTGCAAGTACCAAAAACGGATTATCTAAATCGTAAGTTTTATCGCCAATAGTTACTTGTTTTTCCTGCATAGCCTCAAGTAAAGCCGATTGCACTTTTGCAGGAGAACGGTTAATTTCATCTGCCAAAATAAAGTTTGCAAAAATAGGCCCTTTCTTAATTATAAACTCTTCCGATTTTTGGCTATAGATTAATGTACCAATTAAATCGGCAGGTAATAAATCAGGAGTAAACTGAATACGACTAAACTTCGCATCAACAGTTGTTGCAAGTGTATTAATTGCAAGAGTTTTTGCTAATCCTGGAACACCTTCTAATAATATATGACCGTTAGAAAGTAGACCGATTATTAAACTTTCAACTAAGTGCTTTTGCCCTACAATTACTTTGTTCATTTCCATAGTAATCATGTCAATAATAGCACTTTCTTTTTGGATTCTCTCGTTAAGCTCCTTAATATCTACTCCTGATGAGGAGGATGTTTCTTGTGCAACTATATTTTCCATAATGTATTTTATTTTTTGCATGACAAATGTAGCTCAATAAAGTATTAAAATGTTTTTACAAATGTTAAGTAGTGTTAATTTAGTTTTTGTTAAGAAAAACACGATTTCTTTGTTACGCTTGTATCGTAAACTGTCATAACGTTTTTTTCAGAACTCCTTTATTACAATACTTTGCAAACATCGAATTTGTTGTTTTATGTATTCTTATTGAAGATACCTAAAAAAGAGTATACAAATCTTATTTATACTAATTAGAAAGGCTATTTTAAATCAAGAATAGTTAAGTAGTGTTAATGTACAAGTTTAAAGTTAAAAGTTTATTACTTTTGCAGCAATGCAAAAAAACACATTTAACATACTAATAATAATTTTGCTCTTAATAAGCACTTCTGTTTTCTCACAAAAAATAAAGAAAATTGAGTTATTGCATTCTGATAAATTAAAAGGAGGTGGTGTACTCGGAACCGATGTTAAAAGACTTATTGGAAACGTCAAATTCAAGCACGAAGGAGCAATAATGTATTGTGATAGTGCATATTTTAACTCACGAAAAAACGTGTTAGATGCTTTTAGCAATGTACATATTGAACAAGGCGATTCGTTAAATTTATATGGCGATTTTTTAAGATACGATGGTAATACAAAATTATCGATGGTTAGAAATAATGTAAGATTAATTCACGGAGATGCAACACTTACAACCGATTCGCTAGATTATGACAGAAAAATAAATCAGGCTCATTATTTTGATTATGGTAAAATTGTAGATTCAGAAAACAACCTTACAAGTATTCATGGATATTATTATTCTGATACAAAAGAGTATTTTGCGATTGATTCGGTTATTTTTTTGAATGAAAAATACACAATGACAGGCGATACTCTAAAGTATAATACATCAACTGATATATCTTATTTTTATGGCCCAACAACTATTGTAAGCGACTCTAACCTAATTTATTGCGAAAACGGTTGGTACGATACCAAAAATGATGTTTCACAATTTAACAAAAATGCATATTTGTTAAAAGGAGCTAAAAAATTATCGGGAGACAGCCTTTTTTACGATAGAAATATTGGCTTAGGAAAAGCATTCGTAAATGTTGAAATTGAAGATACTACCCAAAAAGTAATAATACAAGGTGAAAAAGGTACTTTTTTTGAAAACTCTGAAATAGCAACTGTTACAGATAGTGCCGTTTTAATGCAAGTTTCGGATAATGATACTCTTTTTTTACACGCCGATACGCTAAGAATAAAATCGTTTACTGATACAATTATATATTCAGTAAGTGATACTTTAGAACTTAATTATTTAGATTCTATTTACAGTTTTGTAAAATTAGATAGTATTTCAGAGTTTAGTATTGATACTGTTGCTTTTGCAAAAGATAGTACTGATACTTTAATGTCTATTCATAAATTAGTTTTTACTTATCAGAAAGATTCGCTTTTTAAACACAAAAAGGCTTTTGCATTTAATAAGGTTAGGCTTTACAAATCTGATATGCAAGGAAAAACCGACTCTTTGATGTATGTTTTTAAAGATTCTGTAATTCAGTTTTTTGGGAGTCCTGTACTTTGGTCAGACGAAAACCAAATTGATGGCGAATATATTGAAATGTTTATGAAAAATGATGAGGCAGACCATTTTTATATAAAAACTAATGCAATGATTATATCGGAAGATGATTCTATTAGGTATAATCAAATTAGTGGAAAAGAAATATATGGCTACTTTAAAAGAAACGAGGTTTATCTTGTTAAAGTAATTGGTAATGCAGAATCGGTTTATTACGTAAGGGAAGAGGCAAAAGACACAACACAAAATGCAAAAGGTGATTTAATAGGTCCTAATGTTGCAAAAGGAAGTACTATGCACATATATTTAAAAGATAGAAAACCGGCTAAAATTGTTTTCCTAAAATCTCCTGACGGAACATTAAACCCTGTTAATTATAAATCACAAGAAGAGTTACGACTTAAAAATTTCAGTTGGCAAATTGATAAGAGACCTACTGACAGGTATGATATTTTTCGTTGGCGATGATTTTTTTAATTTAAAAAGCCTCGAACATAAACTTAATAATACAAAATCATTATTACAGTTTTTATACAAGTATTATTTTTTATAATCAAATTTAAGTTTCATAATTATAAAATAATTATTTTATAACTTTACACTCTAAAATATTACAAAATGGTTGCTGAAAAAACTGAATATTATTTAAAAGAATTACCCAAAGGTGTAAAACTTGTTGCTGTATCAAAAACAAAACCCGAAGAGCTTATTATGGAAGCATACAATATTGGACATAAAGTTTTTGGCGAGAATAAAATTCAAGATTTAGTGCGTAAATACGAAAATATGCCAAAAGATATTGAATGGCATTTTATTGGTCATTTACAAACCAATAAAATTAAATATATTGCTCCTTTTGTAAGTTTAATTCACGCAGTTGACAGCTTTAAATTACTGAAAGCAATCAATAAAGAAGCAAAAAAAGTTAATCGAAAAATAAATTGCCTTTTTCAGATGCATATTGCACAAGAGGATACAAAATTTGGCTTAAATAAAACTGAGTTATTCGAGATTTTAGATTCTAAAGAATATACAGAATTGCAAAATATAAATATCTGCGGTTTAATGGGAATGGCAACTTATACCGATGATAAAGAACAAATAGCAAATGAGTTTAGGTTCCTTTCAGACCTTAAGAAAGAACTTAAAGATAAATATTTTAGCGATAATCCTGACTTTAAAGAATTATCAATGGGAATGTCAGGTGATTACAAAATTGCAATTGAACAAGGAAGCACAATGGTTAGAATTGGTAGCGATATTTTTGGAGCTCGAAATTATTAATCTATACTTCCATCAACAGCTTATATTACAGCTCTATAATTATTAAAAACATATTAAAGAATTACAGCTCTTAATATGCAAAAATTCTGATTATCAAACAATTAATTGTTTAAAAACATCAGTTTTTATTTTTATTTAATCTAAATAGCAATTATCTTTGTTCAAAAATTATAATTATGCTATTACGGATATTCAATTTTTATAAAGAAGGTTTTTTGTCGATGACAACAGGCAAAAAACTTTGGCTGATAATAAGTATTAAATTGTTTGTAATGTTTGCCATTTTAAAAGTTTTCTTTTTTCAAGATTTCTTATCATCGAAATTTAATAACGAGCAAGACAGAGGCGATTA
>Ga0256827_10000991_pt1 | contig 17961 bp, 21 predicted proteins | sample CV84metaG_FD_185977 | JGI IMG/M metagenome (GOLD analysis project Ga0256827, IMG submission 185977) | Hydrothermal vent microbial communities from East Pacific Rise, Pacific Ocean - CV84 | ecosystem: Environmental > Aquatic > Marine > Hydrothermal vents | place: Pacific Ocean: East Pacific Rise... | reverse complement strand
TTTTTCTTTTTTCTAAAGATATTGAGGTTCAAATCAAGGGTGTCGATTCAACTTTAGGCGGAAATCTTAGAATTAAACTTTTAAAAGAGGGTCAAGAGTTTCCAACTGAAAAGAATCCTTTTAGAAAACTTCTAGTGTCTGCGGATAAAAGTGAATTTGTTTTCAAATTTGAAAATCTACCCGAATCTGATTATGCAATTATGGTTCATCACGATGAAAACTCAAATGGTCAAGTTGATAAATATTGGTTTGGAATGCCAAAAGAGGGCTTCGGCTTATCTAATAATTTCAAACCTAAATTTTCACGACCAAACTTTGATGATGTGAAATTTTCAAACTCTCTTCAAACAATCACAATGAACTACTAAAACTTAAACTTATTTTTCATCTTTGGACTAAGTATTTATCGGGCTTTTGACCCGATAATGCAGAGCTTCGTTATAGAGATTCCCGTGTCAAGCACGAGAATAATAGGAAATATCGTGTCATATTCAGGTTTTGACCAGAATATCTACTCTAAAGTATCCTACTTCTTAATTCTAACAAGTTATACAATTTTATAATCTAGTTTATTTTCAGCTAATTCGTAAAGAGCAATATCAGCTGGTTTAACTAATTTTTTTTCCTTAATAATTTCAGGAATTAAAGGTTCAGCACCATTTGAAAGTTGTTCCGCCCGTTTTGAAACTAAAATAGCTAAAAGATAAGTGTCGCCATCAATATTTTCTAAAGCGATTGAGAGAATTTTTTCTAATCTGTCCATTTAAATATCCTTTACAATTGAGCAGTTTTTGAAGTTTTTATTTTTGATAATATCTAAAATATTACCAGCTTTGAACATATCGCAAACAATAATAGGAATTGAATTATCTTTAGCTAAAGCGATTGAAGTATCGTCCATAACTTTGATAGAATCTTCAAGAGCTTGGTCATACGAGATAACATCTAGTTTTTTTGCATCATCAAACTTATTCGGGTCTTTATCATAAACTCCATCAACTTTCGTTGCTTTAATTACAATATCCGCATTTATTTGAATTCCTCTTAAAGTAGCTCCCGTGTCTGTTGTAAAAAATGGATTTCCTGTTCCACCCGCAAAAATAACGATTCTCTTTTTTTCAAGATGTCGAATAGCTCGGCGAACAACAAAAGGCTCTGCCACTTTATCCATTTCGATAGCACTTTGCAAACGAACCTTTACATCTTTTTTCTCTAAAGCTTCTTGTAAAGCAATACCATTTATTACAGTTGCTAACATTCCCATATGGTCGGCAGAACTTCGAGGAATGACTCCATCTTTAGATGTTGAAACTCCACGAATTATATTTCCACCGCCGATAACAATACCAACTTCAACATCAGCTTCGACAACTTTTTTAATTTCATCTGCTACATAATTTAGTATTTCTGAATTTATTCCGTAGCCCTCTTTACCTGCTAAGGCTTCACCCGAAAATTTTATTAAAACTCTTTTGTAGTTCATAGATATTACCTATTTAGTAGAATGTGTGGAAAGTGGAAAGAAAAGACGATACGAAATCGCCTTTTGTAAATTGGAATTTAGAAACTAAACATTATCCCGAATTGATAAAGCAGAAATTGTTTTGTTATAAGTTTCTTTTTTCGATTTTTTCAAATATCTCATTAGTCTTCGTCTTTTTCCAACTAATTTAAGAAGTCCAAGTCTTGAAGCGTGGTCTTTTTTATTTGTTTTTAAATGGTCTGTAAGTTCGTTAATTCTAGTTGTGAAAATTGCGATTTGCACTTCTGGAGAACCTGTGTCACCATCTTTTCTAGCGAAACTTTTGATAATTTCTGTTTTTTGTTCCAATCCTAAAGCCATAACGACCTCCTAACGGTTTTTTAATTTGTTAATGAAATTCTATCTAAAATAAATTTTAAAATCTATGATTTGAAGAATAATTATTTTTTAGAGCTCATAAATGCCGTGCCGTTAATTATGATTTAAGTAGCACGACAATTTGATTAATGAATAATTTTTACTTTTAAAACAACTTGAGCAAAAGAGAGAGCAACTTTGGCAAATTTTTCTTCAGTTGGTTTATAGTATGCAATCTGCTTTTCATATTTACTCATCAAAAGATCTTTTGTATTAGATATTTTTTCATAAGACATTTGAAGAGATTCTGCAGAGTCTAGTTTATTTCCAATTTCAGAAATCAAACTACATTCTCGACTATCTAAAGCATTTTTCTTATCCTGTAAAATTCCTTCAATAATAATAATTTTTTCATTAAAAGGTCGTTTTTTCTTTAATTCTTCAACAAGAATTCCATCATCTTCAATGATTAAATAAATCTTTTTTTCAAGATTTTGCAAATCAAGATTCACTTTACGAATATGTTCTCGCTGTTCTTTAAGAATTCGAGAACCATTTGACCGCTGATTAATAACCTGAATCATAGAAATCATATTCCAAGCTCCATCTTTTTCGCCAATCAAAGGTTTTTGGTATCGAGTTCCATCTTGAGAAAGTTCAATTCTACCATCATAGAATTTCAAAAACCGTATAGCATTTTCATCTTTTTCACCAATTTTCTCAAGCAAATCTATAATTATGAAAAATAAGAATTTATGCATCGCAACTTTAATAATATATTCAACTAAAGTTTCTAAATGTATATTCCATTTTTCTTGAATGGCGGAATCTTCTATTGTTTTAGCGACCTCATCTAATTCTAGTTTAACAAATCTTTTTAAAAGAGAATTAATATTCTGGATAAAAGAAAAATTATCTATCGAACTAAAATCTATATTATTTTTTAAGATATTAAGAGAAATTTTCTTGATAAGATTTTCTTCAAATAAATACTCTTTATTTAAAAATGCAAAAAGATTTTCAATATTATCTAAATCTGATTCTGAAATCATATCGAGAGAATTTTTCTTTTCAACTTTTACTGGTATTTTCTGTCGGGATTTAATATATTTTAATTCGTTAGCTAATTCTAGGTTTTCTCTTTTTACATCGTCTAAAGATATTTTGATAGTTTCAAGTTCTTGCTTTTTAGAGATAATCATATCTCGAAGTCGCTTGATTTTTTCTTCATAGACTAAAACTGTATCTCTATGTTTTGCAAAAAGTTTAGTTCTAAAATCTACATTTTTACGACTTCTAACTTTTATATCTTGAATCATATTGTCCATAGATTCTGCTAATCTCCGCTTTTCTAAAGATTGAGTAAGTTGTAATTCAATTCTTGAAAAAAGGTCAAGCATATCATAAGGCAATAAAATTACATCAGAAGCCCCAGCATTAAAAAGTTTTGAGTGATAAAATTTATCATCTTTTTTAACTAGGGTAAGAATTGGAATTGTGCTTATGTCAATATCATCTGATTCTTTTATAAATGTGCATAAATCAGGACTGTCAAGCCCCTCATTTTCAAAGGACAAAAAGTCCGTTGCCGTGGTAAAATCATCAGTAATAATAATTACACTTGGCAACTCTTCATTATGTTTAATATAATCGATAGCTTTTTCTACACTGTCTGTAACATCTGTAATATACAAACCATCGAGAATATATTTCAAGTTGTGAGCTTGTTTTTTATTTATATCTACAATTAAAACTCTATGTTCTAAGTCAATATTTTCAGTGGTTTCAGTTTCCATAACCTAACTCATCTATTTGCTATTATAATTTTCGTAGAAAATATAGCTTGTTGAGTAATCGCTAAATTCAAAGTATATTTTTTTCTCATCTTCATCAACTTTAAAATTAAAGTTTAAATCAATATAACCATAACCATATCGGTAAGGTCTATCTTTTTCTCCATCAGTTGAAATTGCTGTTGTCAGTTTGTCAATACCGATAAATCGTTTAACTAACTTATCACCTGCATAAACATCTAAGACTCCATTTGTTCCAGTCCAATTTTGAAAAGCTCGACTTATTTTATTTTGACCCTCTTGAGTACAACCCGAGAATAATATTGATAAGAATATAACTGTTTTAAAATATTTCATTCCACAATCCTTTATAATAATTATAATTTTACCAAAATATTTATAAATCTTACTTAGTTATTAAAAAACCTTTTGGCAATAAAACATAAAATTTACCTTGTGTTTTCATTGTTCCCGCATATTTCCCAGCTTTTGCTCCAAAACCAAAAAATAGGTCAGCTCGAATTACACCTTTAATTGCACCACCTCTATCTTGAGCCATAAAAAGATGATTTAAATGTTGATTGCTTTTAGATTCTATATAGATAGGAATTCCTAAAGGCAGATTCTTAGTGTCGATAGCTAAAGTGCTTTTTGCAACTAGGTTTGTTCCCATTGCACCGAGTGCTAAATTACTTCCCTGCTTTCTAAAAAAGACAAAGCTTCTATTTGAATATAAAACCTCATCAGCATATTTTGGGTGTGATTTAATCCATTTTTTTATAAATCCCGCAGACAGTTTGTAAAGAGGAACTTTAAATTTTCTATGAATATATGTTCCGATTGACGAATATGAGTATCCATTTCGTTCAGCATATCCAATTCCGATGAGGTCACCATTTCGTAGTTTGATAGTTCCAGAACCTTGAATATGAAGGAAAGCTCTTTCAACTCTATCATCAACCCAACAGATAACATCTGCATTAATTTTGCGAGAGTCGATTTGACGATTACTCAAATATGGAATCTTAAAATCTTTTGGAATGGCATAAATTGGGTATCGAAATCTTGCTGTCTTTCTTAAGCTACCGTTTAATAATGGAACATAATAACCCGTAACTAAACCAGTCTCTTTTTCTCTATATTTATCAATTAAATGGTAAGGAGTAAATTTAGTTTCAAAAAAATTAGTGATTTCAAAATTATCAGGATTTGTTTCATTCAAATGTTTTCCATCTTCACAAATCTCTTTAATATTGATTTTTCTATGCTTTTTACAACCTCGAAGGAAAGCGGTTAGACTTCCTTTTTTATCATCTGTTTCCCAGCCATCAATTTCAGAAAAAGGAACTTGTTCAAGCTTCATATCTTTATGATGAATTATTTCAGAAATAGAATAATCTTCACCTGTTTGTGCAATATATGGATTATCCTCAAATCTATGGCTACAACTTGAAAAAAACAAAATAGGAATTAACCACAATAATATTTTTAACAAATTAATAACTTAAATATTCGGCTAGTGGAATTGAGTTATAGATGTCATATGATGAATTGTCAGTTTCGTTTTTAAAATCAGCATTCCAATTTCCGCCAAAGGTAAAACTACCAGTTCCAATATTTGAACCTGTTGAAAGCGACGAGAATCCCATATTATCAAATCCGCCGAAATGAGTATTATTACTGTTTTTCACATTCTTAAAGAATTTCTTATTACTTTTTAATTCTATGCTTAATTTACTATTTTTTAATTTAAATATAAATGTGAATTTATCAGGCATCTTTTCCTTTTGTTTTGAGAAAAACTTTCTAATCTCAGAAGCATTTTCAAAAGCCTCATCGTTTATTGTTAGAAGTCTATATCTGTTTTTTAAACCTTTTTTTGCAAATGGACTACCCTTATGAATATTGGTTACAAAAATGTCTTCATCAAACCAAACTCCAATATTTTCTAAAAAAGTATCACTTAACATTCCACCACCCTGCAAAATATTTGTTGTCACATTTACATCAAGAAGTTGGTTTTTTCGTAAAATTTCAAATGAGATATTTCTATCTTTTGGAGAAAAAAGAATTATCTTTAGAAATTCTTCAAGTTTTGGAACTGGTTCGCCGTCCATATACAATAGTTCATCGTCCTCTAAAAATGGATTATCAGTAAAAAATGGATTTACAGAATCAACTAATATTCTATCATCAATAGATTTGAATCTTGCCCCAATATCAGATAAATATCTATTCTTGCTTTCTACAAAATGCTTAACATAATCAGAATCTATAAACTTTGTCCCACCAATACTTAAACCTGCCGTAATACAGCAACCGCTAATTATCATCAAATTATCTTCAATATTTTCTGAAAAATCTGCAAAATGTAAGCCAATCTGAGGTTTTATAATTTTTCCTGGGATATAGCTTTCGTCGTCCATTGCAAAACGATATGGACTTCTAATTTTCTTAAATTTCATAACTTCGTGATTTTTCAGAAAAATATCTTGATTAATTAAATACAAACCCAAAAGGGGTTCTTGTTTTGTAATATTTACATCATCAAGAATATTTGGGTTAAAAGTGAGAAGATGATTTTTATCAACCACCCAAGAGGGGTAACCGCTCTCGAGAAGAATCAACTCTTTTTCTATTTTCTGGCGACATAAAATATTTGAAAAAAGTTGAATTGAGAGAAAAAATGTAATTGCAAAAAGTTTCATTACATTTTAAAAGGGTTCAATCCGCTAACCATACTCATTGCATCGGTTTTTTGATTTTCTTTAACCAAAGCTAAAGCTTCATTTATTCCAGCCACAATTAAAATCTGAAGTGAATCTACATCTCCAGCTAAAGATGAATCAATTTTTAAATCAACCGCTTCACCTTTTCCATTCATTGTAACCTCGACCATTCCGCCTCCGCTTTTACCAACAAAAACTTTAGTTTCATTTTCTTCTTCAACTTTCTTAGCCTGTTCCTGCATTGAAGAAACTGCTTTTTCTAAATCCTCTAAATTCAAATTACCTAAATTTCCAAACATTTTTACACCTCGTATTTAATATCTGTAATGTGATTTTTTTCATCAACCATCACAACTGTCGGTTTATAGCTTTCCAACTCTTTTTCAGAATATGAAGCAAAAGCCACGATAATAATTATATCGCCAACTTGAACTTTTCTTGCCGCAGCTCCGTTTAAACAAATTTCCCCGCTATTTCGTTCTCCTAAAATTGTGTAAGTTGTAAATCTTTCCCCGTTATTCACATTCAAAATTTCAACTTTTTGCCCAATTCTAAGATTTGCCTTTTCAAGCAAAACCTCATCAATAGTTATCGAGCCAACATAATTTAAGTTGGCATCGGTAACAGTTGCTCTATGGATTTTACTATAAAGCATTTCAATCTGCATTGTCTAAGCTTTACCCATCTGTTTCATCATATCCAAAGGCTGAATCGCTTTATCCCAAAGCTCATCTGAAATTAACAAATCTTGAACAGGATTCCCATTAATAATATGCTCATCGACGATTCTATCGATTCCCGCTTTATCAACTGCCGAATACATAAAATGCCCAGGTTCAACTAACATAACTGGACCCGCATTACATCGACCTAAACAACTTGTTTGAATTGGCTGAACTGTTGCGATAATTCCTTTTTGCATCAAACTTTGAGCTAAATATTGAAAGTGGTCTCGAGTATCAGGTCTGACACAACTTGGTTTTGGCATATTTGGTGGAGAAGATTGCTGACATTTTAAGATATAAAAAGCTGGTTGAGGTTGTCCCATAATAATTTTCCTATTTTTGCAAAATTGTAGCAAATATATAATATAAATTATTTTCTTGGACTGACTAAAGGTACATTTACAAATGAATATATAGTCAGTCCAATTTTTCTGTAACCTTTAGTACAATCTAATAAGTATTTTTAAAAGCTACATATCTTTTAGCGGAAGCATAAAGTTCTACAATCTCATCATCTGTCAATTCTCGAACAGCTTTTGCAGGAGAACCAATTATCAAACTTCTTGGAGGGAATTTTTTACCTTTTGTAACTAAAGCACCAGCCCCGACAATAGATTCTTTTCCAATTACCGCACCATCAAGAATCGTAGCACTCATTCCAATTAAACAAGCATCTTCAATTTGACAACCGTGAAGCATAACTCGATGCCCAACCGTTACATCATTTCCGATAATTGTTGGATTACCGTTTTTCATATCTCTTTCGGGAGTTTTGTGATGAGTTGTGTGAATCATTGATAAATCTTGAATATTTGTTCTGTCACCGATAATAATCGAATGAACATCGCCTCGCACAACACAACCAAACCAAATAGCTGAATCCTCGCCAAGTGTCACATCTCCAATTACCGATGAGGTTTCAGTTACCCAACTATTTTTACCAAGTTTTGGAGTCCAGTTTTTATATTTTAAAATCATAAATCGCCTTTCTTTTCTCGTAGTTGCCCACAGGCTGCGGAAATATCAATTCCTCGAGATGAACGAATTGTAGCTAATAACCCTTTGCTATTTAGGTAGTCGGCAAAATTTTCCATTATCTCTTTTGATGGTCTTTTGTATTCAGTTCCTAAATATGGATTGAAATATATCAGATTGATTTTTGCTTTAATTCCTCTTAGAAGTTGAATCAGTTTTTTTGCACTTTCCAAAGAATCGTTAATATCTTTAATTACAAGATATTCAAACATCACTCTTTTTCTTGAATCGTAAGGGAATCGCTTGACCGCCTCAATTATCGACTGAATATTAAAAGCTTTATTCATTGGAATCAATTCATTTCGCACCTCATCATCAACTGAATGTAAAGAGATTGCAAGTTGAACTCCTAAATCTAGAAGACCCAATTTATCAATTTTTGTAGATAATCCACTTGTAGAAACAGTTTGCCGACGGGTAGAAATTGAAAGAGCATTTTCATCACTTAATATTTTGATAGCTTTTACAAGACTTTCTAAATTATCTAAAGGTTCGCCCATTCCCATATAAACAATATTAGTTTTAAGCGACGAATCAATTTCTCTATCTTTTTTAATAGCTAAAACTTGTTCAACAATTTCACCTGCCGAAAGATTACGAACAAATCCACCTTTTGCGGTTAGACAAAAAGAACAGCCAACCTTACAACCGACTTGAGTTGAAACACAAATAGTATGTTTTTCCTGATGGATAATATTTCCATTTTCCGCAATTTTCTTATCTTTCATTTTTAATAAAACTGTTTCGATAGTTCTTCCGTCGTGGAGTTTGAAAAGATATTTGATAGTTCCATCTGATGAAAATTCTCTATGAGCTATCTCCATTGAATATATTGAAAATTCTGAATCTAGTTTTGCCTGAAGTGGTTTTGATAAATTTCTCATTTCGCTAAATTCGGCTGAATATTTTTGATAAACCCAATTAAAAATCTGTTTTGCTTGAAATTTCTTTGGTAGGTTTTCTGATAATTCTGATAATTGAAAATTTAAGATATGTTTTTTTGAATTCAAGATTTTACTTTTTTATAATTTTAACATTAAATTTTAGGTAAAATTGTAGGAAAAAGGTTAAAAATGGAAATGGACAAAGCTTATAAAGTTTTAGCAAAACAGGAAAGAACTTCAAACGGTGAAGCAAAAAAAATGATTGACCGCGGTTTAGTTTATCTTAAAGGGAAACGAGTAAATATCGCAAGAGCTGATGTTCCGTTAAATACAAAATTCAAAGTTAAACGAGTTGAAAAGATTGTCAAAATATTTGAAGATGACAAAATCATCGTAGCAGATAAACCAGCATTTTTAGATTCTGATGAGGTTGAAAGAAGTTTTGGAAAAGAGGCTTTTCTACTTCATAGACTTGACCGAGACACAAGCGGAATTTTGCTAATTGGAAAAGATAGGGATTTTCAGAAAGATGTGATTTCTGAATTCAAAAATCGTCGAGTCTATAAAGAGTATGTAGCTTGGATTGATGGAAAAATCATCGAACCAATCACTATTGAAAAACGGTTGAAAAAAATCCAAAAAGGCGGACGAACTTTCACAGTTTTAGCTAAAGATGGCGACGATGCAATTACTCATATTGAGCCAATCGCAATTTCTGGCAATCGAACCCAAATTAAAGTGGTAATTGAGAGCGGTCGAACTCATCAAATCCGAGTTCATCTAAAAAGTATTGGACACCCAATTATTGGAGATAAAATCTACGGCGGATATGAGTTTGAAAGACTTATGTTGCATTCAAGAAAAATCGAATTTTTAGATTATAAATTTGATGTAGCAGAACCGAAAATATTTGATAGATTTTTAAATTAGGAGAGATTTATGGTTGTTTTAGCAATTTTCTTAGAATCCATTGCAACACTTTTACATAGTATTATTTTTGTCTATATTTTAATTGTTGTTGTTGGTTCTGTTATTAGTTGGGTTAATCCTGACCCATATAATCCAATCGTTCAAATGATTCGTCGATTGACTGAACCTGCATATCAATATATCAGATATTATATTCCGACATCTTTTCAAGGTATCGATTTTGCTCCACTTATTCTATTACTTGGTTTGCAATTTCTTGACCTTTTCCTAGTGCGAGTTCTTCACCATTTCGCAAATATTTTATCTTAACAAATCGGGACTGATTAAATAGAAAATTTCAAGTAGCTCTCCGTGTCAAGCACGAAGGTAACGGGTTATTGTCATTATCGGGCTTAACCCGATAATCTCTATTTAGTCAGCTTCTCTTTTTTGAAAGTATTTATTTAGAAAAAATACCGAGCTGATAAAGTTGCCATTTTGAATTTAATATTTTCATTGTTTATAGGTAGAGATTTGGAAGTGTGTTGATTATATTTCAGAGTCAAGTTTATATTTTTGAAATTTCTCCCAACAGCCACAGCAAAAGAGCTACCAAATTCCATTGAATGATGTTGAACAGCATAGCCATTATTCATAATTGCAAAAAGTCTATCGCCCAAAAATCCGCCAATTGAACCGAAGTAGTTTTTATATTTTTTGCTAAATATTAAACCAAAAACTTGATATTTATCTTTAGCATTTTCAACTTTGCTTTTTGGGTTAAAAATTTTATTTGTATAATTATCGATAAAAATCGATTTTGAAATCACTTTAAATTTACCAAATCTGAATTTCTTAGCTATTGAGAAATCAATTTGACTAACAGTGAAATCATCATAAATTACTTTATAGAAATCGGAGGCAAATTTATATTTTGCTTTTTTATAATTTAAACCAAGCCCAAACATCTCTCCACCGTCCGTCGGCATTAAATTATCCGTGATATTTAGGTAAGTAAAACCGATTTGTATATTTGGAGAAATTTTATATCTATATTTTAAAGCAAATTTCTGAACTGATAAATCTTTTGACATCGGTGGTTTTTTAGTATTTTCCAAAATATCTATATATTTAAAATTGTAAGTTGAATTCCCAAACTCTTTTTCTCCAAAAAGCGAATATCTTTTACCTCCATATTTTTTTAAAGAATTTTCACAATCTTTTAAAGAAACAGAAAATTCTATAAAATCTTTTGCAAATATATTTACTATTAAAATTGGTAAAACTAATAATTTTTTCATAACCACCCCTTATTATTTATATAACTTTAGATTTTGTAATTATAGCGAAGAATATACTTTCATCTTGATTTTACAAACCGTATCCTGCATACCATATTTGCCTTAAAAATTTGATAGAATCTTAATTATTTTTTAAAAGAGGTTACAATGCAAATTACAGGTGCAAAAATGGTAATCGAATCGCTAAAAGCGGAGGGTGTAAAAACCTTATTCGGTTATCCAGGCGGTGCGATAATGAATGTTTATGATGAAATTTATAAACAGCAAGATATTCAACATATACTTTCTCGACACGAACAAGCTTCAGTTCATTCCGCAGAGGGCTATGCAAAAATTACAGGTGAAGTGGGAGTTGCGATTGTAACAAGTGGGCCTGGCTTTACAAATGCCATAACTGGCTTGGCTAATGCTTTGACCGACTCAACTCCGATGGTCGTTATTTCTGGTCAAGTTCCAATGACTTTAATCGGAACTGATGCTTTTCAAGAAATTGATGCAGTTGGAATCAGTCGAGCTTGTACAAAGCATAATTATTTGGTAACCGATGCAAAAGATTTACCAAAGGTTTTCAAAGAGGCTTTTCATATTGCAAGAAGCGGACGACCTGGACCAGTTCATATTGATATTCCAAAAGATGTTACAGCACAACTTGAGAATTTTGAATACCCAAATTTTATCGACATTCCGACTTACAACCCAGTTTCAAAAGCTGATATTAAAGATATTCAGTTGGCAGTTGATGCAATCAAAGAATCTAAGCGACCTCTTTTATATTTAGGTGGTGGAGTTATCAATTCAAACTCTTCAGGTTTAGTTCGACAAATTGCCGAAATGACAGGAATTCCTGCCGTTGAAACTTTGATGGCTCGTGGAGTTATGGGTGCGGAAAATCCTCTTTTAATTTCAATGTTAGGAATGCACGGAAGCTATGCAGCAAATATTGCTATGTCTGAAACTGACCTCATCATCTCTTTTGGTGCTAGATTCGATGACCGAGTTACAGGCAAACTTTCTGAATTTGGAAAAAATGCAAAAGTAATTCATATCGATATTGACCCAAGCTCAATCGACAAATTAGTTGAAGTTGATTTTGCAATTTTAGGCGATTTGAATTTTGTTCTTTCAGATATGCAACCTCTTTTAGCAGATATTCAACCTGAACAATTTTCAGAATGGAGAGAAACTATTGCAGGAAATGAAAAACTTCACCCGCTAAGTTATGAAAAACTTGATGAGGTTTTAAAACCGCAACAAGTTATAGAAAAAATTGGGGAAATGTTAGGCGATAATGCAAATATTTCTACTGATGTTGGTCAGCATCAAATGTGGTCAGCTCAATTCTACCCTTTTAGCCGAGCAAGACAATTTAATACTTCGGGCGGACTTGGAACAATGGGTTATGGCTTTCCGTCGGCGATTGGTGTGAAAGTTGGAAATCCCGATAGAGTTTCTATAAATATAACTGGCGACGGTTCAATTTTGATGAATATTCAAGAATTGATGACAGCTGTTCAGTACAAGATTCCTGTAATTAATGTAATTTTGAACAACAACTATTTAGGAATGGTTCGACAATGGCAAACTCTATTTTATGATAATAGAATTTCTGAAACTGACTTATCAACTCAACCTGATTTTGTAAAAGTGGCTGAAAGCTTTGGCGGAATTGGTTATAAAGTTTCAACGATGGAAGAGTTTGAAAAAGCTTTAAAAGATGCTGTTGAGAAAAATATTGTGACAATTATTGATGTTACAGTTTATCGAGATGAGAATGTAATGCCGATGGTTCCTGCTGGTGCTTCTCTTTATAATATGATGTTGAAATAGGAGAAAAAGATGAATCAAGAACGACATATAATTTCTGTAATTGTGCAAAATGAATCGAGTGCTTTATCAAGAATTTCAGGTCTTTTCGCAGGTCGAGGATACAATATCGAATCTTTGACAGTTGCTCCAATTCCAAATGAGAATCTTTCAAGATTAACAATTGAAACTTTTGGAAACAGAAAAACTATTGACCAAATTGAAAAACAGTTAAATAAACTGATTCCAGTTTCTAAAGTTGTAGAAAGCGATGATTTTGTTGAAAAAGAGATGGTTCTTGTAAAAGTTCCAGTTTCTCAAAGTTTAAGCGATGTTTCAGCACTTTGCCAAATTTACAATGGGACTATTTTAAATATTAGCGATAGTTCAATTATTGGAATGGTGGCTGATGAACCTCAAAGAGTGAAATTTTTCATTCAAGCTATCCAAAAATTTCACCCGATTGAAATTGTTCGTGGTGGAGTTGTAGCCTTAGAAAGATAGGTTTCTTCAATTTATTTTTATAGCATTATCGGGCTTGACCCGAGTGCAGTCAATTCTATTTATTCTAGATACTGATAAATTTTATACTTAGTTAGGTTCTTAAACAGATATAATTAGATATTAAATTAAAAGATTAAGGAATAATTTGAGTATTAACTTAGACTTCGGTCAAACTCAAGAAATATATAGATTAAATGAGATTGCAAAACAGGCTGACGGTTCTGCTTGGTTACAAGAAAATGGAACTGTTCTTTTAGCAACAGTTGTAATGGACGAATTAGCAGAATCCAGCGAGGATTTTTTACCTTTAACAGTTCAGTATGTTGAAAAGCTATTTGCTGTTGGAAAAGTACCAAGCGGTTTTATGAAAAGAGAGGGGCGACCTAGTGATTTTGAAACTCTAACTTCTAGAATTGTAGATAGAGCTTTGAGACCAATTTTTCCAAAAGGTTTTAACTACCCTGTTCAAATTACCATTTATGCTTTAAGTGTTGATGAAAATGCAGATTTACAAGCTTTAGCAATGAAGTCAGCATCAGCTGCTTTATACACCTCATCGATTCCAGTTCAAAAATCAATTTCAGCTGTTAGAATTGGAATGATTGAAAATAAATTAATTGTAAATCCAAATGCAAAAGCTAGACATCTTTCAACTTTAGACCTATTTATTGCAGGTTCAAAAGATGAATTAATTATGATTGAAATGAGAACTCTTGGAAAAAATATCAAGGGAATTCAGCATAATAATGCTTTACCAGAAACAAAACTGATTGAAGCTATCGATTTAGCTCAAAAAACTCTTAAAACTTACAATTTAAGATATGAAGATGAATTCAAAAGTTCTATTAGAGAACATAAGCAGATTGAACTTCACATCAAAGAACTTCCAACTGAATTAGTTGAGTTTGTTGAAAAAAACCATTCTGAAAATTTGAAAAATGCACTTTCTCAACTTGCTGTTAGTGAAAGAAGTACAACTCTTTCAAAATTAGCTGATTCAATTCTAGTTGAAAATAGTGAGAACTTTCCTGAAGATTGGGATAAAAATCTGATTATGGAATCTTTACAACTCCGAAAACGAGAAATTATGCGACAAGCAGTTTTAGAAACTGGAATTCGTGCTGATGGTCGAAAACCTGATGAGGTTAGAAAAATTGATATTGAAACAAATCTTTTACCTCAAGTTCATAGTTCTTGTCTTTTCACTCGTGGTCAAACTCAAGCCCTCGTAGCTTTGACAATTGGAACTGCCGATGATTCACAAACTTTTGAAGAATTGACTAAATATGAAAGTCAGCAAGAAAAATTTATGGTTCATTACAATTTCCCTGGTTTTAGTGTTGGTGAGGCTTCTCGAATGAGACCTGCTGGACGACGAGAATTAGGACACGGAAATTTAGGTAAAAGAGCTTTAGAATCAAGTTTGGATAATAGCAACGGAATGACAGTTCGACTAGTTTCTGAAATCTTAGAATCTAACGGCTCATCTTCTATGGCTACGGTTTGTGGTGGTTCGTTAGCTTTAAAAGCTGGTGGTTTGAAAACAAGCGAACTGATTTCAGGTGTTGCAATGGGTTTAATTACCGATGGTGAAAACTATAAAATCTTAACTGATATTATGGGACTTGAAGACCACGACGGCGATATGGATTTTAAAGTAACGGGTTCTCGAACAGCAATTACTGCTTTACAAATGGATATTAAACTTGGTGGAATCTCTTTAACTCTTTTAGAAGAAGCTTTAAATCAAGCTAAAGATGGTCGAGCTCATATCTTAGATATTATGGAAAAAGCTGAAAAAGAGATTATTATTAATCAAGCGATTCTTCCAAAACTTGAATCTTTTAAAATAAATCCTAGTAAAATTGGCGATGTTTTAGGTCAAGGCGGAAAAGTTATAAAAGCAATTATTGATGAGCATCAAGTTAAAATTGATATTGACAGAGACAATGGACAAATCCGAGTTATTGGTAAAAATTCGACAAGTGTTGAAAAAGCTTCTGAATATATCCGAAAACTAGCTGACGATAGAACTCTTGACCAAATTTATAAAATTGGCGAAATTTACGATGGTATTGTAAAGAAAGTAGCACCTTTTGGAGCTTTTATCGAACTACCCGCAGGACACGATGGAATGATTCATATTTCAAAAATCTCTAATAAGAGAATTGAAAACATTGAGGATTACATTACAGTTGGCGAAAAACTCCAAGTTCAAGTTCTATCAATTAAAGGTAGAAAAGTTGAGTTACAAAAAAAGTCTAAATTCAAATAAGGAAAAACAGAAATGAAATTTATCTCTAAAAATAGTAAATTAGTTTTAGGAAGTTTAACTTTAGGTTTAACTTCAATTTTAGCAACAGGTTGTAGCGGAGATTCTGAACCTCCAAAAACTGAACAACAAGCCGAAAATCACAATAAGATTTTAACTATTGTTGAAAAAACAGAAGGTCAATATGTTATTACAGATGAAGCTAATACTTCAGGACCAAATAAAGCAATCATCACCGACATCAACGGAACGACTCAAGTTCTAAATGAGGAAGAGATGAAAAAATTTGCCGAAGCTGAAATGCAAAAAGTTGAAAATAATACTTCAAACTTGACTTCGGCAACTCCTCCAGCAAGTGAGGGATTAAGTATGGGTGAAGTTCTTTTAGCAGGGGCTGCTGGGGCTTTACTTGGTTCGGTTGTGGGGAATATGCTTTCAAACAATTCAAACTACCAATCAAACCAACAACAATATAATCGTTCATCATCTTACCAATCTCGAATGGGTGGCGGAACTGGAGGAGGCAAGACTTCTTCAACTGGAACTTCAAAAAGTAGTTTCTTTGGTGGTTCATCAAGTTCTAGTTCAGCTTCAAGCTCGACTTCGACTTCAAGTTCAACATCATCAAAACCTAGTTTGACAAAAAGTTCTAGCTCAACCTCATCATCAAAAAGCGGTTTTTTCGGCGGATAATTAGAAAAATATAGTTGAGGAGAGTATCGTATGAATGCTGAACCACTTGAAATAGACCTTCTGATTCCTGACGAAGCGAGTTTATTGCTAAATCAGAATCAGATTGAAAAAGAGTTAATTTTAGAGGAGATAATGTTTGATATGGGAAAAGGCAATGAGTTTTCAGTAACTTTTTTAATCAAGGCAATAATGATGCTCTTGGCAACTGTATTAGTTTTCGGTATGAAAATCTATTTTAGTAATCAAGTTTATGGATTGAGCCGAGATATTGGAAAGTTACAAAATGAAAGAAATTATCTAAATGAGCAGAATTCAATTCTACAAATGAAACTTGAAAAGCAAAGATTCAAGAGTGATATTGTAGATGCAATTTTTTAAGCGATGATTTTAAGTATAGAAAGTAGTTGTGATGATAGTTCGATTGCAATTACTGAAATCAAAACTAAAAAGCTAATTTTTCATAAGAAAATTTCTCAAGCTGTGGAACACTCAAAATATGGCGGAGTCATTCCTGAATTAGCCAGTCGATTGCATACGGAAGCTCTCCCTAAAATATTAGATGAGGTTAAGGAGTTTTTTCCTAAACTGAAAGCGGTCGCGGTAACAACCCAACCAGGTTTAGTCGTTACACTTTTAGAGGGTGTAACTATGGCGAAAGCCTTGAGTATCTCTCTGAAAATCCCTTTTATTTCTGTAAATCATTTGAAAGGGCATATTTTTTCTCTTTTTATTGAAAAAGATTCCACCCTACCTATTTTAGTTCTGCTTGTTTCTGGCGGACACACTCAATTAATCGAGGTTGAAAGTTGGGATAAATTTCAAGTTATCGCCTCGACTCTTGATGATAGTTTGGGTGAAAGTTTTGACAAGGTTTCTAAAATGTTGGGTCTCGGTTATCCAGGTGGGGAGATAATTGAAAATCTTGCAAAAGATGGAGATGAAGAAAAATATAAATTGCCAATCCCTTTGGCTCAATCTCCAAAAATGGCTTTTAGTTATTCAGGTTTGAAAAATGCTGTTCGCCTTGAAATTGAAAAAGGGGATAAAAAAGATTTGCAATTTCAGAAAGATATTTCGGCATCTTTTCAGAATTCAGCGACAAAACATATAACTCAAAAATTGAAAAAATATCTGAAAAAAAGTAATAAGAAATTTGAATATTTAGGGGTTGTCGGTGGAGTGAGTGCAAATCAATATATTAGAAATGAGCTTGAAAAAACTATTTTACCATTTCAAATGAAACTTTTAGCTCCTAAATTAGAGTTTTGCTCAGATAATGGGGCGATGATTGGAAGATATGCAGTTGAACTTTTTAACCAAAATATTTTCACCGATTTATCTCAAGTTGAAATAAAATCTCGAGCAAAGTTAATTTAAAAGCTTTTGTAAGTACATATGCCATAAAAATAGTGCTTTTCATAAAAGCTGGATTCTGAAACAAGTTCAGAATAACAGTCACCCTGCAAATATTGA
>Ga0256827_10000990_pt1 | contig 17971 bp, 10 predicted proteins | sample CV84metaG_FD_185977 | JGI IMG/M metagenome (GOLD analysis project Ga0256827, IMG submission 185977) | Hydrothermal vent microbial communities from East Pacific Rise, Pacific Ocean - CV84 | ecosystem: Environmental > Aquatic > Marine > Hydrothermal vents | place: Pacific Ocean: East Pacific Rise... | reverse complement strand
TCTTTAAATTTTAATAGGGATTGGTATTATAATATGCTATCTATTTAAGGAAGTGTTTTATGAGCAAGAATCCAAATAATAAAAATATCATCTCTAAAATTGTATCAATCTCTCAATCTATTGAAGGATATTCAATAACAGATACTTCTGTTATTGAAAAAGCTCAACTCCTCAGAAAAAAGTATGGCATCAAAGTATCAGCTAGTAAATAGTAAGTTCTACTATGAGGACAGTGATGTACCTAGAAACAAGTTTAACATTAAAGATACACAAACTATCCATGAGATAGAAAAAGAGCTCCTAGAAGAGGCTTATGCCATCTTTTTCAATGAACTTAACGAAGGTACGCGTTTTGATGAAGCATATTTTATTTCACTCCACAAAAGAACTTTTGAATCCCTGATTTTAACATGGCAAAGGGTGAATCTAGATTTTGTCAGAGAGAATTTATAAAAAGCTCATCTAAAAAAATATTTGCTGAACTAGCAAATGACAACTACCTTAAAGATTATGCAACAAAACCAAAATCAGAATTTGCTAAAAAACTAGCCTATTACAAATGTGAGCTAAATGCCTTACATCCTTTTTATGAACTTAATGGAATTCTAAATGGCGTAGTAATTTGTTCATTTTTACTCTTATTTTTAAATAGGATGCCAATTCTAATCTAAACCAAACTCAAACCAACTTTATCACTTTTATAATCTACAGAAACTACTTCAATACGAGGTAGGTATTGATTTAGTGACAACACTTCTAGAGGATGTTTAATCCTTTTTGCACTCATCTTTGATATATGAATCAGTCCATCATTTTTAAGACCGATATCTACAAATGCTCCAAAATCAACTATATTTCTCACTACTCCACTTACAAAACTGCCCTCTTTAAGCATTTTAATATCAGCAAGACCCTCTTTAAAAGGAATAGCCGCTAAATCTTCTCTAGGATCAAAACCAGGTTTTTGTAACTCTTTTACTATATCTTGAAGTGTTTGCCTTCCAACATCAAGTTCTTTTGCTACTTGATTTATATCTATTGTGTTTAAATCTAAGTTTTGCAAATGCATGGCTACCTTATAACTCTCTGGATGTATGCCTGTGTTATCAAAGATATTGTTGGAATCTTTAATACGAATAAACCCAACAGCCTGCTCATACGCTTTTTTACCTAATCCTTTTACTTTTAAGAGTTGGTTTTTAGTTGTAAAGTTTCCATTTTCATCTCGGTAAGAGATGATATTTTTTGCTATTGTATTGCCAATACCTGCAACATGAGAGAGTAACGCAGCAGAAGCAGAGTTAATATCTACTCCTACACGGTTTACTATATCCATGGTTGTATCATCAAGTCTTTTTTTAAGAAGTTTTTGGTCTACATCATGTTGATACTGTCCAATTCCAAGTGATTTAGGGTCTATTTTAACTAGAGTAGCCATAGGGTCACGAAGTCTTTGTGCTATAGATATCGCACCTCTTATAGTTACATCAAGTGTAGGATACTCCTCTTGTGCTAATTTAGAAGCACTATATACAGAGGCACCAGCTTCTGATACAACAGTATAATTTAAATTTGCATCTTCTTGAGAATTGAGTTTCGCAAAAAACTCTTGAGTCTCTCTTGAGGCCGTACCATTACCAATGGCTACACCTGTTATATTGTACTTTTTTGCAAGGGAGAGTATTTTTGCTTTAGAAGAGTTATAGTCCTCTTTTGGTTTTGTAGGGTAGATAACTGCATGTTCAAGGTAATTTCCATTCTCATCGATCACAGCTAGTTTACAACCACTCACAAAGGCAGGATCAACCCCAAGAAGAACTCTGTTTCTCACGGGTCTACTCATAAGAAGTTGACTTAAATTTTTTCCAAACACAGATATAGCGGATGCATCTGCTTTCTCTTTTAACTCTGCGTGCACTTCTCTCTCTAGTGAAGGGTAAAGCAGTCTTTTAAAACCATCTTTATATGCTTCAAAAAGTAAATCTGAAGAGCTCTTTGAAGATTTAGGTATCTTATATTGTCTAATATTTTCAAAAACTCTATCGATGTCTATAGTTATCTTAACACTTAACTCTTTCTCTTTGACTGCTCTCATAATAGCTAGGTATCTATGAGATGGGATATAAGCTACTTTTTCACTTTTATCTACAAGATTTTTATAAGTGCCTTCACTATTGAATGACTTTGTTTTTTTAGTTTCAATAGTACCAAATCTTAGTATTGTGTTTCGTATAGCCTCTCTCTCACGAGGAAGTTCAGCATATCTCTCTGCTAATATATCTTGTGCGCCTTTAATTGCGTCAGCTACTGTTTTAACATCTTTTTTTAAAAACTTTTTGGCTTCACTTTTAAACTCGTCTATTGTAAGTCTAGCAGTTTGTAAAGTATTGGCCAAAGGAGTAAGACCATTTGCTATAGCAGAGGTTGCTCTTGTGTTTTTTTTCTCTTTAAATGGTCTATATATGTCCTCTAACACTCTAAGTGTATCAGCTTCTTCTATGCTACTCTTAAGAGACTCTGTTAAAGTTGCTCGCTCTTGTATAAGTCGAGATACTTCTGCTTTTCTATCTAAGAGTTTTTTACTACTAAGATATATAGTTTCAAACTCACGAAGTACTTCATCATCAGCCCCTCCCGTCATCTCTTTACGGTATCTAGCAATAAAAGGAATAGTAGAGCCTTCGTCCAGAAGTTTAAGTATATTTTTTATATGTTCTTGTTTTAGATTTGTTTTTTTTGCGAGTAATGTTATAAGAGTTTGCATAGAGTATATTCTTTTTCTGGAAGTATACTCTATGTAAGATTAAGTTAGAGTTTCATACTAAAGCAACTAAATTTATAAAGTTTATTTATATACATTAACACCAAGAGTTTTATTTAACATACCCATACTGTTCAATATACGATATTTTGCTGCAACTTCATCATGTTTTGAACTAATAAGTGCTTTTGCTGCATTAAAAGCTTCTACTTGTGAATTAAGAACATCTATTAAAGATCGTCTACCAACATTATATTGATCTTGATAAAGCTTTTTTGCTTCTTTAGAATATTCTACATGTTCTTGTAATGATTTTTCTTGCTTATTTAACAACAAATAAGCATTCCAAGAAAGTGTTGTTTCTAAAATCAATTCTCTTTTAGTTTCTTGTGTATTTTGCTTTACACTTAAAACATCCTTTTGTGCTATTTCATATTGATAAGACTCTTTAAAACCATTGAAAATATTCCATTCCATACGAAGCATAGCTTGATATCGTTCTTGTGTTCCATCTATACCATCTGCATCATTTTTATAGTTTGCTTCTATATCACCAAACAGATGAGGATAATATCCACTTTTAGTACCATCTTTTTTACTTTCTACGACTCTAATGTTTTCTTTTGCTTCAAGAATTGTAGGATTCTTTTCTATTGACTTTTGTATAGCTTCCTCTAAATTCAAAGGAATATAAACTTTTTTATTTATAATATTTTCTAAATTTATTGGTAATTCTCCAACAACTTTCACATATTTTGCATCTGCATCCAAAGCATTATTTTTAGCAGCATAAAAATCTGTTTTTGCATTTGCAACACGCCCTTTAATCTGAATTAAATCCGCTTTATCACTAACACCTTGCTTATATCTTTTTTCTATTGAAGATAAAATATCCTCATGTGTTTTAAGATTTTTTTCTGATAAAAATATAATCTCTCTTGTTTTTAAAACATTTAAATATGCTTTAACAATCTTCAAAGATTTATTTTCAGATAATGTCAAAAGTTTATACCCTATAGCCCTTTTTTCTGCTGTTGAACGACTTACATCATTTACAGTTGCAAAACCTTCAAAAAGAGGTTGACGTAATCTTGCAGAAACCTCTTTCTTTATAGACTCATCATTTGTTTGTTGAGAATGTGGATTTTCTATATCTGTATCTTCCCATCCTACACCCCCAGATAGATCCACTTTAGGATAATATCCTGATTTAGCAACATTTACTGAAATCTTTTTTCCATCATAATGTAAAATTTCTGCTTGAATCTCAGGATCACTTTGTATACCTTGCTGTACTGCTTCACTCAATGTGATAGCATTTAATGTACTCACTACAAAAAATGTCAATATGCTTAATTTTAATTTCATTGGTACTTACCTTATTTCAACATTGGTTTTAAAATATATGCTAGAATACTTTTCTTATCAAGAATTATATCCACCTCACTCTTCATTCCTGGAATAATAGTATGTCTTTTACCTTTTTTATCTAAAATATAATTTGTTTCCGTTTGAATTCTTGCTAAATAAAAGCTATTTCCTTTTTTATCAGTTATTGTATCTGCACTAATAAACTTAACTTTTCCATCTAGTCCACCATAAGCACTAAAATCAAATGCTGTAATTTTAACTTTTGCTCTTTGTCCTAAAACTATAAATCCTATATCCTTAGGTTTAATTTTAACTTCTATAAGAAGCTTATCATCGCTTGGTACTATTTGCATAACTTCCATTCCAGGTCTTATTACACCACCAATTGTATTAAAATTTATTTTCTTTACGGTTCCAAATACAGGTGATTTCACTATAGAGTGGCTCAATTTTGCTTGAAGAGAAATACCTTTTGACTGCATAGCATCCAATTTTGCTTTTACAACATTTCTCTCTTTTTCAAAACGAGCACGTGATTCACTCATATATGACTGTTTTTTTTGCATAGCTTCATGAAGTGCAGCTTTCGCTTTAGGTGCATTACTTTTTGCTTTGTTATATTTGGAATGTGCTTCATTGACTTTTTGTTTTATATGTAAAAGTTCAACACGAGATATCGCTCCACTTTTTAATAACGGCTCATTTAAAGTTAATTCCTCTTTTGCTAAATCATAGTTTTGTTTTTGTGATTTTTCTTCACTTCTAGCACTTTCATACTCTTTACGTCTTTGCTCTATAGAAAATTCAAACTCTTTTACCTTTGCAAGAACCTCTTCCCAATCAGCATTAAACTGTTTACGTGCCTGAGCTATAATTTCAATATGAGGCTGTAATTCTTCTGGAAACTTAACAAGACGTTTTCCATCTAAGCCTGCACTTAATGATACAAAACGTGCTAAAAGAGCATTATAAGAATTTACATTTTCATCAACATCAGATTTTGCATAAACATCATCTATAACTAATAATACATCTCCCTTATTAACCGTTTGTCCTTCAACTACTTTTATCTCTTTAACTATACCACCTTCCAAAGTTTGAACTACTTGCACCTGACGTGATGGGATCACTTTTCCTTGTGCTTTTGCCACTTCATCTACATCCATCACCAATGACCATACAATAATAGCCAGTGTAGCAAAAAATGCTAATATAATTAAAAATGATGCTCCTTCTGGTGCAGATAATAATCTAGCTTCACTAGCAGAGGATAAAAACTCTACATCATCTTTTGTTACTCTTATATCTTTTTCTTGTTTCTCTTTTACTCTAGTTTCTTTTACCTCTTTAAAAAATATTTTTGCTTGTGATATCCAACTCATGAAGCTTCTCCATTTGTAGAGTTCAACTCTTTAATTACACTATCTTTATCTCCATAAGCTACCATTTGACCAGATTCAACAACCATAAGCGTATCTACTAAATCAAGAAGGGATGCCTTATGTGTAGAAATTATAACTGTCTTATCTTTCATGATTTCACGAAGTCTATCACGAAGTAATTTCTCAGTTGTTAAATCCATAGAAGAACTAGGTTCATCCATAATCAATATTTTTGGAAAAAGTATCAAGGCTCTAGCCAATGCTACAAGTTGGCGTTGTCCACCTGAAAGTGCTTGACCCATCTCTCCAACTTGCATATCCAAACCTTGAGGATGTTTATCAGTAAAGTCAGTTACACCTGCTAAACGTGCAACCATTTCAACACGACTATCATCAACATGTTCAACACCTATTTTTATATTATCTTTTACTGTTCCAAAAAAAAGTTGAACATCTTGTGGTACATATCCTATATTTTTACGAAGTTCATAAGGATTCATTTGATTTATATCTATACCATCGACATATATAGAACCTTTACTTGGAAGATAAAAACGCATAAGTAATTTACCTATAGTTGATTTTCCAGAGCCTATACGACCTAATATAGCTAACTTTTGATTTGGTTTTATTTTAAAATTTATACTATGTAAAGATAATATTTCAGATTCAGGATAAGCAAAATCAACATCTTTAAATTCAAATTCACCTGTTAATTTTGATTTTTGTATGTAAGTTTTATTTTCATCTAATTCTAAATCATTTTTCATAATTTTATCTAAAGATTCAAATGCTGCTTTTGCCCCATGTATTCTAGTTATAAGAGATGCAACTTGTCTCATAGGTGCGATAGTGCGTCCTAAAAGCATAGAAACAGCTATAAGACCACCCATTGTCAACTTTGCATCTTGTATAAGATACACACCATAGACAACACTTGCTACTGTTGCAAGTTGCTGTATATAATTTGACCATGAACCAACAGCAGTTGACATCATCTTAGTCTTATTACTCCAGCCTGCAATCTCTCCTGTTGCATCTTCCCATTTTTTCTGATTTCTTGATTGCATATTGTATGCTTTTACAGATTCTATAGCACCCAATCCCTCATATAATAAACCAGATTTTTCACCACTAGCTCTATATGTTTTTTCTACTGTGTATTTCATCGAAGAATGTGCATAAAGACTAAATAGTAAAATGAGTAACATAGCTACGATAGGAACAAAAACAAGTGTACCTGCTATGATATAAATCACAATAAGAAATACTATCGTAAAAGGAATATCTATAAGTAATGTCATAGAACTAGATGTAATAAGTTCTCGAATAGAATCAAAATCACCTAACTGTTTTGCAAATGTTCCTGTTGACTTTGGACGCTTAGAAAGTTCAGTAGCCTGTACATGTTTAAATATCTTTGCACTTAAAAGTACATCTGACTTTTTACCTGCTATATCTATAAAATATGCCCTAACTACCCGAAGAATAAAATCAAATGTATATGCTATAAAAACACCTATAGTAAATGTCCATAAAGTATCCATAGCAGCATTTGGAATAACTCTATCATATACATTTCTAGTATAAAGTGGAGCAACAAGAACGATAAGATTTACTAAAATAGATACAAGAAAAACATCTCTATAAATTTTATATGATTTAGAAATAGTTGAATAAAACCAATGTCCATCTTTTGTATCAAGCATATGCTCTGTTCTACCATCAAATTTGTGAAGTGGTTTTATAAGGTACAAATAACCACTATAAAGTAATTCTAACTCATCTAATGATATTTCTATCTCTGACTTCCCAGATTCTGCTTTCATTATTTTTGCTGTAGAGGTATCTATATCTATATCCAAAAGAATAGCTGTATCTTTATCATTTAAAAGTAACAATGCAGGAAGTGTAAGCTTTGAAAGTGTAGAAATTTTACGTTTTAATAACTTTGCACTAAGACCACCTCTCTCAGCTGCTACAATAAAGTTATCAACATCAAGAATTGAATCTTCTACCGGAAGACCAGCTATCAAAGAATCCCTTGTTTTTGGTCTATTATATAGTTCTGTTAGAAGAACCAATGAGTCTAAAAGAGGATCAAATAGAACCTCTCTATTATTTAGTTCTTTCCAACTATCCATATTTTTACCTTTTTATTCTAAATATTTATGAACAAACTGTATCTGAAATCTTAACAACTGTCTCTTTTTCATCAATTTCTGAATTATTATATTCTTTACCTTTTTCAAACTTACCATCAGTTTCATAAGTAACATTTACATTTTCTATAATTTTTACCTTATTATCTTCTATAGTATATGTTCCTATTTTTTCATCATTCATATCGCGTAACTCATCATTTGGACAATACTTATATGAATGTATAATACCATCTTGTTTTTTATATTCAACAACATTATTCTCTAATGTTGTAATAGAAATAGAATCTTTTTCCAATATCTTTTCCGGATTTACATCATCACTATTACATCCACTCATAAACAATAAACTTGATGTCACCACACCTATTAAACTAACTATTTTCATATCCATTCCTCATTATATTCTATAGTATTATACAATTTTTTCATCTAAAACAAAAATTATCACTTTTACAATCCTATTTATTTTTAAGTTGAGGTAGCAAACTTAAATTATTATCTTCTTTTACAAGTTTATAAATTATCTTTTTTATGCCGCCTGTGGGGTTTGCATTTATATCAAAAGATTTATAAATTGGAAATGTTCTATCTATACTATCACCTTGTATAAAAAACTCATCATGTCCCATATAGTATTTATTTTTGATATTTGGCATATATATAGGTATCAATAATCCATTTTCATTTATCGTATACGCAAAAAGTTCACCATAAGATCCACTACCATGAGATACGCTAAAGATATAAACTTCAGGATATAAATCATGATTTAAATTAGCTATTTTAGCCTTATAAATTATACCATCTATCTTTTTGAAGAACTCTTTTTTTGTATTTTCATAAGAATAACTTATATATAAACTATTATCTAAAGTAGTATTTGGAGAATATATTTCAAATACTATAGAATCATATTTATAATTTATTCTAAACTCTTCTGCATCCAATAAAATACTGTTTAAAAATAATAAAATAAATAAATATAGTTTTATATTCAAGATGTCAAACCTGTACCATCATTATGATCTTCATCAATTTGTATTTTATTATGTATATCTGGAATATAATCTATATGTTCTTCTACATTATCTAAAAGATTTGTTTCATCTATTTTATCTGCATCATTTTGTGAAGCATCTGGATTTTTTATATGTTCTTTTACCTCTTGATTTTCTACTGCTATTAGAACTTTTTGCTCTAGCGTTTTAATTGTAGTATCTTCTAAAAGTGTCGCTGCTGTCGAAAGAGCCTCATGTGGTACTTCTGCTACTATTTTTGTAACTTCTAAACGATCTGCTACATTATCTAAGTTTGGTATTACTACATCAGCATCATGTTGAGGTATAATCTCTACTATGCTACTCTCTTCTTTTAAAATATCATGTTGTTCTGTTTGTATATGTTCAGACTCTTTAGAATTTTCTAGTAGCTCTTTTTCTGTAACTATATGTTCTTTTATCTGAGTAAATTCATCAAGTTTAGCCTGAATTTCTACTATATCGTGATGATTTTGCTCTGCATCGTGTAACTCTTTTTGTATTTTAGTTATATGATGTTCTGTATCTGCTAGGTCTGTATCTAATTGATATTGAAGTAAATCATGATCTGTTAAAGCCTCATCATGTATTATAGTTGATGGTGCTATATCAGATATCTCAGAATGGTATCTTACATGCCCCATACTATTTGTTCCAAGAGTAAGATATTTTACAGCCTCATTCGCACTTCCATCAGTCACTTTTATAGCAAAAGTATCTGTTTGTGAATGATGTCCTCTGTATGTATAATAATCTATGCCACCATTTGAACTAACTACTAATTTTCCAACATCTCCAAGACCATTACCTTGTTCCAATGCATACTTCATTGTATTTCCATCTTTATCATGAGTAGGAAATTCACCTATTAAATGATTACCACCATAACTGTGCAATAAATGTAAAGCATTCATATCTGGTATCAAATTACCTTTATCAACAGTTACATGTTCTATATTATCCGCTTTATTTCCTGCTTTATCCAGTACACTTGCTTTGATATCTAATTTACCAAGAGATAATGTTTGTGCTTCTGCCTGTGAAACATTTGCATGCCATTTACCATCTTGTACTATTGCTGTCTGCGAATGCTGTCCATAAGAAAGTATAACTTTTTGTCCATTTTCTGCATCAGAAGTTCCACTTATCGTAAAACCATGATGGTGTTCTACTGGAGTAATATGACTACTTGAAGTTATATGTAGAGTTGCTGTTGTATCCACACCATAATGATGTACCGCTTTATCTCCATTTATACTAACTTTAATGTGATCATCCTTTATCAACTCTGAACCATCCACTTTTATAGCAAATGTTCCACCTTTAATCGTACCTGTAAAATCTTTTTTATTTACATTAATAGTAACACTATCTCCATCTTGTACATTTGTAAGAGGAGTACCTTTTACCATGATTTGTTGATGAGATTCAGCAGCATTTATAATATCATCATGAGTTATATTATCTATAGCTATAGTTTGTATAGCAGGTATAGCATTATGTGGATCAATTCTAAGTCCCTCATTATCACTACTTACAACTACAGCTCCATTTGGATCTTGTGTAGTAACTGCAAGATTTAAATTCATATTTGTTTTTATACCTGTAAGTTGTGCTGTTATATCATGATTCCAGCCTGTTATATCTACCTTACCATCTACTCCAACTATAGCTGTATGACCATGTCCATCATCAAGTTTTACCCCATGAAGTAGACCTGTAAGTATTGCTTTTGTTACTACATCTTTACTATCTGATGGGGAGTATTGTGCGCTGATATGTATAAGTGCATCTGCTGGCGGCGTAGTAAGACTCAAATCAATAGGCATCTGCTGTATATGAGAATGACTTTGTCCTGTATCTCCAAATAGAGTATGATGCCCAGACACATCTTTATAATCTCCACCATGTGCTTTAATATTTATAATAGTATCATGTTGTGAAACATGAGAAACAAGTGGTCCATTTTGTACCTGTGCAGAACTTAATTCTTTACCTGTCATTGCCACATTAAAAATCTGTCCATCATAATGCTCATTTGATTTATATATTGAAGGATCTTTAACATTACTACCATTTGCTTTTCCTGCTACAATTATATGCATATCAGATGACAAACCTTGCCCATCATTAAAGTTACCAACACTTGTTGCTTGCTTACCATTATCGTAAATTGTTAAAAGATGATTGGAATCCAATGTTGCAGTAATACGATGTGGATGTCCATCTCCAAGATTTATACCTGTCTCAGTATTTTTATCATAGTGGTTGTGAATTGAGCCAATAGTTAAATTTCCTGGATTCCAAAAAGATAAAATATTAGAATTTGAACTATTACCAAGATTTACTATTACCGGTCCCTGCCCCGTTGTTGATGGGGGTACATATTTTCCAACTACAGTAAATTCAAGACTAAAACTACTCAAACCACTAGTACTATGTCCAAGAACAGCTCCAATATGTCCATCTTTATGAGTTCCAGAAACAATAACTTCATGTGCTGCTTTTAAAGATAAATCAACATTAGCTTTATCTACTACAGAATCTATTTGTATAGTTGTTTTTGCTTCAGTAGAATCTACTTTTCCATCATTTGCAGTGTATTTAAAACTTGTATCACCATTAAAGTTTTTAGATGGTGTAAATGTTAATTTTGATAGTTCACTTGTTGCTATATTTTGACTTACAGATACACTTTTAGAACCTAATTTTAAATCTCCATCTTTTGGAAGTTCTGTTACTGTGATATGATGTAAAGCATCTCCATCTTTATCTTTATAACCAAAAGAATTTGAACTAAAAGAGTAAGTTCCATCTTCATGCATAGCAATAGATGAAGATGTCACTGTAGGCTCACGATTATCTGTTACACCATCTATAGTGATAGTGATATTGTGTTTAGTACCATCTACACTTTTTACTGTTATAGTATCAGTTATAGTATCTCCAGTATTTAAGTTTTGTATAGCTGTTTGTTTATTATCTGCATTATAGTTCCATTTTCCATTTTCAACTATATCAACTGTACCATATGTACCTTTAACACTTTCAGGCTGGAATTTTGCTTCACCACTATCTACATCAGTTATACTTAGTTGTCCATCTGTATGTAGTGTGTAACTAGAAGTTATATTTTTATCTTCTGTTAAAGAACCAGTATCTACTCCACCTATAACTGCTGCATCTTGTACTGCCGCTAAATCAGTAGTAGCTGAAGTATGAACTATACCTTGATGTCCATCTATAACATCATAAGTAAATTGTGCTTGACCATTATAATCAGGTGTTGGAGTAAAATGAATTGTGCCACTGCTATCAACTGTTACACTTCCATGATCCACTTTTAGATTACTTATGCTGAGTCTATCTGTTGCATCTACATCTGTTGCATGTGATAAAAGTTGTGCAGTAGTTATGGTTTGTGTTTTATCTTCTGTTCCTACAGACAGTGTAACTGGAGCAGATACTTTTGGTATATCATTTGTACCTATTACCGTTATCACTAAATCATTAGCTGTACTTACTCCACTATGTGTATCTGTAGCTACAACTGGAATAGTAATAACCTGGTGTTCACCTACTGCAAGATGTTGAAAAGTTTTATCTGTTGGATCTAATACGTAACTTCCATCACTTTTTAATGTAAACCCTGCTTGTGTAGTTGTTGTTGCATATGTTGCTCTATCTCCGTTATCGATATCTGTTGATGTGATTGTCCCCAAAACTTTTGAACCATCTTCGTTTATACTTTGTGCTGTTATTGCATTTATAACAGGTTTATCATTTGTACCATGAATGGTTACACTTACATCTTTTGTTGTTCCATCTACTGATGTTACTTTAATGACATCTGTAATACTTTCACCTACATTTAAATGTTGTGCTGCTTTACTATCAAGAGTATAAACCAACGTTCCATCTTGTGCTAAAATAGCACTTCCATGAGAACCTTTAAAGGTCTCGCTTTTAAAATAATTTTCACCTTTGTCTACATCCAAGACACTAAGGTTAACTGTTGCTACTGTTTTTATATCTTCAGTTACATCTATTGGTTTAGTTGTAATTACTGCACCATCATTAGAACCAGTAATCGTTGTTGTTAGTGTTGCTGTGGTTATATTTCCTGCTCTATCTGTTATTTCATAAGTTAAAGTATCTATCGCACTTGTACCTTGTGCTAAACTTTGAGAAGCTAAGTTATTTACTTTAAAAGTATAAGAGCCATCTGATTTTAAATCATACTCTCCATATGCTGTTTTTAAAGTTTGTGGAGTAACTGTTTCTCCGTTTGTATGATCATCATTTGTAATTACATTTCCACTAATTACTTTTTTATTATCTTCATCTATTGTACTATTATCATCTTTCGCTGTTATAGTTGTATCTATAATGATGTTTTTTGTTATTTTACTTATATTTCCAACACTATCAGTAGAAGTGATATCAAGCTTATGAATCCCATCTGGTAGACTTGAGAGTCTAGTATGATAGTTTCCATTTGCATCAGCTTTTAAAGTTGCCAATATTGTAGAACCATCTTTTATAATAACATCTGCATTTGGATCAGTTTTACCAACTATATCTGGAGTTGTATCTTTTGTAATATTATCAGAATGGGAACTTCCAGTATCCGTTGCTGCTGTCATATCTGCTGTAATAGAATTTGAACTATCTATAATAACACTATCTTTACCAATCTGTGATACATTTCCAACTTTGTCTATAAGTGTGGCCGTCGCATCATAAGTATGTCCATCTTGTAATGATGAAGGTACAATAAAACTACTTGCATGACCTGCATTTATATCTGCTTGAGTTAGTGTATGTGGAGATGGAGAAGATGAAACATTTAAAACATCTCCCACTTTTGCATCACTTGGAAGAGCAATATCCACTGCCAACATCTTAGAGTGTCCTAACTCATGTTGACTTAAGATACCATCATTATCAATATCATCTTTTATGGTAACAATAGGGGCTGATGGTGCTGTTGTATCAATACTAAACATTGTTGAATTTGAATTTGCAAAAACTCCTCTATAGTTTCCAGCTTCATCTACTCCACCAATTTTAATAGTATATTTGCCATCAGGTAAAGATGAGGTAGTTAGATGCCAATTACCATTTGTATCAATAGTAGGAGTGGCAAGTTGTCTGTGCTTATTGGTACCATCCAGTATAACATCTGCTTCAAGATGAGAAACTTTTTCATCAACATGTCCACTAATACTAACTATATGTGTATTACTATCTGCTATATGATTAAAGGTGAAAGTTGGCTTTGTGTGATCATAAATAAAATCAAAATGTGTTGATTGACTTACATTTGCATTTTTATCAATCTGACGAACCTCTACAGCAATTTTACCTTCATGTGTAGGATTGAAATTTTGCGTCCAAGTTTTACCACCATCAGTACTATATTCCACTTTTGCACCAGATTCACTTGTTACATGCAGATGTGGATTTTTAGTAATAAAATCGTGATTATCACCTCTTACGCTAGTATCATGTTCCAATTCAACTTTTGGTACAGATATTTGAGTCTTTAGAGTAATTGTATCAGTACTTGAACTACTATTTCCTGCTAAATCTGTTGCTTTAGCTATTACTCTAAGCTCTCCATCTGTTAAGTTAGTTACATCTACACCTTTAGCTATAAAATTTCCTTGTTTATCTACCATTATATTTTTAGTATCAATTGTTATAGACTGACCATTCACATCTGTTACTGATAAACTATCAAGCTTAGATGTTGGATCAATTATCCCTTTTACATTAGCACTACTCGCTTCTATTGCATTTATTACATTGTCTTTGTTACCACCATCCGTTATATCTACTATTGTTTTATCAATGTGGGTATCAACTGTAATACTACCTTGAGCAGTTAGAGATTGATTTCCTGTTGGAGATACTGCCACTGCTGTTATAGGGTTTGAAGTATTTGGAGTGATTGTACCTGCTGGAACCTGTACATTTATATGACCACTAGCTGGAATAGTTACTGGGCTTAGTAGATGGTTGCCTACATTGATATGAACTATATTTCCTGGTGTTCCATTTACACCTACAGTTGGTGTAGTTGAATTAGTATGTGCTGGTATAGTTATTACTGGTGTTGCTGCTGGTGTCATCTGAGTTGGAAGTATTTGAGATGGTACTTGATTAGGTACAGCTATTGGTGAAGCATATGGAACTGCGTTTGGTACTTGGTTTGGATAAAGTATTGGCACCTGTTGCGGAGTAGCTATTGGCGTTAGCGTTGGTGCAAGGTTTGGAGTTTGATTTCCACTCATCTGTGGTACTGGATTTGGTGGTGTTGGTGGTGTTAAATTTGGACTTTGACCAGGTGTTGGAATAGCTTGTGGAACTGGATTTGGTGTTAAATTCCCAACTGGTGTCTGACTTGGCACTGCCATTGGAACCATACCTGGAACAACCATTGGAGTTGCTATTGGTATAGCATTATTTGGTACTTGATTTGGTATAAAAGTCCCATGAGTATCTAACATTATTAAGTCTTGACTAGCTGAACTATTACCTGCTGAGTCTATTGCTTTTGCTGTAACAACAAGTTGTCCATCTGTTAAGTTACTTACATCTATATTGTCTAATGTAAAATTTCCTTTTTTATCTACAGTTACATGCCTAGCATCTAAGTCTATAGTATGATTATTTGTATCTGTAATAACTAAGGCATCTAATCTAGCCATTGGATCAATCGATCCTTTTATGGTTGCATTTTTTACCTCATTGACCCCTATAATATTATCTGTGTTACCACCATCAGTAATATCTACAACTGTTTGATCTATATGTGTCCCTATTATAACATTGCCATGTACAAGCGGAGACTGATTCCCTTTTGAAGATACTGCTATTGCTGTTATAGGATTTTGTGTATTGGTAGTTACTATACTTTGTGGAATTTGAATATTTATCTGACCAGCTGCCGGAATTGTTACTGGACTAAGTACATGATTACCTACATTTATATGAATTATATTTCCAGGTGTTGCACTCACATTTAAAGTTGGAATACTTTTATTATTAGAAGCTGTGATTATAGGACTAGCTATAGGTTCTATAAACTCTTGAGTGTCCAGATTCATCTTTTGAAGAGTATCGACATCTCCATCTGAGACACTTGCTTTTGCAATAAATTCTTCTGCTGAACGTAAAACACTACTATTTACTTCAAGTCCTTCATGTAAAATTTCTTCATTATCTTCCTGATCAGTATCTTCATCACCTTTTAGTTCAAAAAGTTCATCCAATAAAAGTTCATGATTTGGATTTATCTTATATTTAACTCCATCTGTATTTTCTATAACTACTGCAGACTCACCAGCCATAACAACATCACCAAATATCAAGTTCTCACCAGATAAAAGCATAAGTTCTTTACCATCTCTAATCACTATAACATCCGAATTAACATCTAATACAGTTCCAACTACTTTTGCACTTTTTTGCATAACTCCACCTCATATACCATGTATTGTACACTAAATCGACTAAAAATTTTAAAAGAATATAATTTAAAGATGAAAAAAGTCTCTTTATAATATACTCTTAAAACAGATACGTATTATGGAGTTTACAATGCAAACAGATGATTTAGATAAGAACCTCAACAAAAGAGAACGATATAAGGCTAGATTGAAACCTTTTGATTATTTTTCAGAATTTGAAACTCTTGACTTTGATAGCCTTGGAGAAGGTGATAGATTTTATCTACAAGATTTTGGTATATTTAACACAGATTTTTTAGAAGATGAGTTTACAATGAGACTTCGTGTTGCTGGTGGTCGCATAACATCACAACAGTTTTCTTTTATAGCAGATGTTGTAAATGAATATGATTTAACACTACTTATAACTGCCCGTGGTGGACTTCAACTACATGATTTAGAATCTGAAAACGTTCATGAAATTTGGCATAAACTAAACTCTCACGGACTCACAACTTGGCAAAGTTTTGGAGATAACATAAGAAATATTGTAACAGATGTTTACGATGGTGTTAGTAAATCATCAAAACTTGAAGTTTATCCACTTATAGAAAAGATGCAAGAGTATATAGTAGAAAATCCAAAATATGTTGGTATGTTACCACGTCGTGTTTCTGTAGGTATATCTGGAAACTCTGCAAATGTAAACTCTTTTTTTGCAAATGATTTATACTTTGCACTTGCAAAAAAAGATGAAGTTTTTGGATTTAATGTTTATATGGGTGGTAAAAACACTGAAGTATCTAAAGATATAGATATATTTTTAACTTATGATGAAGTTTTCGATTTTTTTAAGGCATTTGTTAGTACATTTTATACACACGGATCACGTTTTTCACGTTCTAAAACTCGTTTATACTATATGATACAAGATATTGGCGTTAGCAATCTTAAAAAGCTAATAGAACAAGAGTTTAAAAAAGAGTTTACCCCTTCTGGTGAACTAGAACTTGAACATTACGATTTTTCTGAATATGAAGAACTTAAAGATGGTACCTACTCTTTTTGCTACCAAAGTGATTTTGCTCGTCTAACGCCAAAAGAGATGAAAGAGATAGCGGAATTTGCAAATAAAAACTCTTTAGAGATAAGACTTGGGATTGATCAAAATATCTATCTCTTAGGATTGAATGAACAAAAAGTCCCCTTTAGCTCTCCTAAACTAAGTTCAACTATAGTTGCTTGTGCAGGTAATCTTTGTCCATATGCTGTTTGGAGTATAAAAGATGAAACATCATATCTACCACTTCAAAAGATATATGATTTAAATATAAAAGTTGGATTTTCAGGATGTGCAAAAGGATGTGGAAGACATAGACATACGGATATAGGTCTTATAGGTCTTAAAACAAACAACTTTGGTGACACGGATGGTGGGGCAAGAGTCTTTATAGGTGCTGAACATGATACAGGGCAAAGTATAGCAAGACAACTATTTTCTATGGTTCCTTTTGTTCATCTTGAGACAACTATATCAAAAGTCATAGAGATATTTGAACTAAGTGGATATCAAAATTTTCAACTTTATGCACACCATATACTTAGTAAATACAGTGAAGACTTCTTATCACTTTGGCACCTATATCTACTTAAAAACAAAACATCTATAAAACTTGATAAATTGGATAAACAAAAAAGTATAGATGAAGAGATAGAACTTTTAAGTAAAACATTTGATAATTTTGTACTTGTTGAAGAGGATATGAAAAAAACTATATCTCTACTTTCTAAAGAGTTA
>Ga0256827_10000989_pt1 | contig 17973 bp, 21 predicted proteins | sample CV84metaG_FD_185977 | JGI IMG/M metagenome (GOLD analysis project Ga0256827, IMG submission 185977) | Hydrothermal vent microbial communities from East Pacific Rise, Pacific Ocean - CV84 | ecosystem: Environmental > Aquatic > Marine > Hydrothermal vents | place: Pacific Ocean: East Pacific Rise... | reverse complement strand
TAACCAGAGTCACCAAAAAATTATTTTCACTCAAATATTCCTCAATATTTGGTCAAATAATTGGATCATCTTCTAGGATTAGTATTTTCATATTTTTGAATTATGAGTTATTTAGTATTAATTATATAGTTTAATTTTATTTTGCAAAAAAATATCTTTTTAACACTAAAATAAATGTCTTATTGAAAATTTGAATGAAGATGAAGCATTAATACTAAAATATATTTTTGATAATAAAATTATAACAATTCCTTCTTTAGATATCCATAGAAAAACATTATCAGATAATTCATATATAGTTATCTCAGAAAATGTTTCTGAATTAAATATAATAGATAATCTTAAATATAAAAATCAAATAAATACTTCAATTTATAATTTAGCTTCATTATGAATTTTTAGTATTTGAAAACCAGAATCATTAGCAGATAAAAAAGTTTATGATAAATTAAAAGATGATAAATGAATAAAAAATATTGTTAACCAATTTAAAGATAGTAAAGTTGAAAAGATAGATTTAAAAGAAAGAAAAATTGATATTACACCTTTTTGACAATGATTTTTACAAGCAATATTTAAGTAAGAAAAAATAGAGCAAAAAACTCTATTTTTTTCTTTTTCACACAATAAACACAAAGTCCTGACAATTTCTTGACAGTTGATGTTTATAATACTTTTAGATTTTAATTATTTAACTGTTTTTTTTATGAAAAAGAAAATATTAAAAATATTTAGTTTTGTGTGATTGTTTCTGTTGTTTGTAACACAAACTTTTGCTATGGATGCAAACTTGAGTGTTGATAAAAATAGTTCAAGTATAAATGATTTGGTGAATTTGAGGTTAAAAATAAGTTCTAGTGAGTGATGAGAGATAAGGGTGAATGAGATAAAATGACTTGAGAATTTTCAGAAAGTTGGGCAGTCTCAGAGTCAGAGTAGCTCTAGTCAAATAGTTGTGATAAACTGAGAGACTCAAAGTAAAACTACTACAACTGTGAATCTGGATTTACAATTAAAACCTTTAAAAAATTGAGAATTTGAGATTTGACCAGCTATTTTGCAAAGTTGAAGTGGGATTATAGAAACAAATTCAGTAAAAATAAAAATTGATTGAACAAGTATTTGAATATTTAATAATAATGTAGGGGTGCCCCCTGTGGATACCCAAAATGGAAATAATCAAAATATTTGAAATAAAATATCAGGGCAGACACAAAGGTCTACCCCTACAGCAAAAAATGTAGGAGTGAACTCAAGTGTTCATCCTGAAATTAATCTAGATGATTATAAATGAAATAATTCAGAATTATATATTTTATTTTGAGTATTGTTATTATCTTGAATTTGATTTTATTTTTTATTGAAAAATAAACCACACCCTAACCCTCCCCTTACAGGACAAGGTGAATTGTCTTGAAAAGACAAGAGAGAGTGTTCTAGGGTAGAGGGAAATTGAAAAACTCTCCCTCCTGAAAGGGGGGAGTTGGAGGGGGGATTACAAGATTTTGAAGAGAAAAAACAAGAAATAGAATATCCAAAAACTGATGATAAAGATTTTATAAAAAAAGCTGAAATAGCCTTAAGACAAAAACTAGAACAAAAGTTTAATTTAGAAAATATTAATAGTTTAACTTTTGAAGAAATTGGGGAAAAAATATGAGATAAACTAAATTTAAGTGAATTATTTGTTATGATAAATAAGGCAAAATATTCAAATATAATTACTGATTATTCTAAAATTTTAGAAAAAATAAAAGAAATTTAATATTTTATAATTTAATAATTAAAAAATGCTAAAAATAGAAAAAATAAATAAAAGTTTTTGAGATAGACAAATTTTATTTGATATTGATACACAAATAAATAAATGAGAAATTGTAGGGATTTTGTGACCAAATGGTGCTTGAAAATCTACTACAATGAAAATTATTACAGGTTTTTATTTTCCAAATAGTTGAGATGTAACTATTAATTGAAAATCTATTTTTAAAAATAATAATTTAAAACAAAAAATAGGATATCTTCCTGAAATTAATCCACTTTATGAAGATATGTGAGTTGATGAATTTTTAAATTTTACTGCTGATTTAAAATGAGTAAAAAATAAAAATGAAGAAATAGAAAAAGTTTTGAAGATGACAGGACTAGAAGACAAAAAAGTGAAATTTATAAATACTTTGTCAAAATGATATAGACAAAGAGTTTGATTAGCTGGTGCTTTAATTTGAGATCCTGATATTTTGATTTTAGATGAGCCAACAGAATGACTTGACCCAAATCAGAGAGATGATATAAAATCTTTGATTAAAGAGTTATGAGAGACAAAAACAATACTTATTTCTTCTCATGTTTTATGAGAATTAACAGATTTAGTAAATAGAGTTATTATTATTTCTGAATGAAAAATAAAATTAGATGATACAATTGAAAATATTGAAAATAGTCATAAATGAAAAATTACAATTACAATAAATTATGAATGAAAAATTAATGTAGATGAAATTAAGGAAAGATTTGAAGAAATAGATGAAATTAAAGAAAAAAATCATAAATTAATAATTTCTTCAAACAAAGATATTAGAAAAAAATTACTTTCTTATTTAGCTTGAAAGTATGATATTTTAGAATTTTATTCTAAAAAAATTGATTTATCACAAGTATTTTTTGAAAATACAAAATAATTTTACATCTTAATAAAATAAAATGTTACAAATAATAAAAAAAGAGATAAGACAAATGATTTATAGTCCAGCTTATTTTGTTATTATGGCTGTGTTTATAGGACTATTAAATTTTTTATTTTTAAAATCATTTTTTGTAAATGCACAAATGAATTTTAGAGATTATTTTGACTTGCAAATATGGTTTTTAATGATTTTTATTCCAGCTATTTCAATGAGAATAATGAGTGAAGAATTCAAAAATTGAGCAATTGAATTTTTGCTTACTAAACCAATTTCTTTATTAAAAATAATTTTTTGAAAATACTTAAGTTTAGCTATTTATTTTTCAATATTTATTATTTCAAGTTTAGTTTTATATTTTTCACTTTCAAGCATTTGAAATTTTCCTTCTTGAATAATAATTTCCCAAATTTTTTGAAGTATTTTGCTTATTTTTTCTATGTTTTCTATAAGTTTTTTGGCTTCTAGTATAACAAAAAATCAAGTATTTGCTTTTTTACTTTGAGTTTTATTAAATTTTATATTGATAATAACTTGAACTGATTTTATACAAATTTCTTTGCCTTATTTTTTAGCAAATTTTTTAAATCAATTTTCTTATTTTTATCATATTTCTAATTTTGCAAAATGATTAATAAATTTATCAGATATTTTATATTTTTCTTCTATTATATTTTTTAGTATTTATTTATCTTATTTAAGTATAAATAATTATAAAAAAACTTGAAAAATATGACTTGGATTTAGTTCTTGAATTGAGTTGTCTGTAATTTTTGTAATTTTAGTTTTTGCTAATATATTGTTTGCAAAAGCAAATATTTTTGCAGATTTAACTCCAAATAAAGTTTATACTTTAAGTAATTCTACAAAAAATATTTTAAAGAAAACAAATGATGTAATAAATGTAAATTTATATGTTAGTAAAGATTTACCTCCACAATTAAAAACAATTTATACTAATACAAAAGATTTAATAAAACAATTTAATAATTATGCTGGCAATAAAATTGTTTTAAAAGAAATTCATCCTTTGCAAGATGATAAAGAAACTGAAGCCTTAAAAGATTGAATTTCTCCAATTCAAGCTCAAATTTTAAAAGATGATCAATTTACAACACAAAAATTATATTTATGACTTGCTTTAAAATATTTAGATAAAACTGAAAATATAGCTTATTTATGAGCAAATAAAAATTTAGAATATAGCTTAATTTCAAAAATTTTAAAATTAACAAATGATAAAAGAAAAAGTGTAAATATAATTTATTCTGATGATATTGATAATCAAATTGTTTATTTGATGAATAAAACTTTAAGTGAAAATTATGATGTAAATTCTAAAAGAATTTCAAAAGATACAAAAGATACAAAAGAAATTAATAATTTTTCTGATATTAATATAATTTTGGAATGAGATAATAAATTTAATTCAGAAATTTCTAAATCTATAGAAGAAAATATGAAAAATAAAACTACAATTTATTTTTTTCAACCAACAAAAGTAGATTTACAAAATTGATTAACAGCTTCAAAAAATAGATGAGAATTATCTGCTAATCTTTTAGAAAAATTTAATTTAAAATTAAAAGATTGAATTGTATGAGATGCAAAATATAATTCTAGAGTAAGTGTAAGTCAATGATTTATGAATTATATGCTACCTTATCCATTTTTTCCAAAAACTTTTATAAACAAAGATTTACCAATTTGAGAATGAATAACTAATGTAGATGCTCCTTTTATTTCTTGAATAGAATCTAATTCTTGAAGTTTAGCAAAAGATTTGTTAACAACATCTAAATATTGATTTGAATATAATAAATTATTTCAAATTTCACCAAATGATTTAAAAAATATTTCTAAATCTGATTTAGCTAAAATTAGTTTAGCTAAATTTATAGCAAAATGAAATACAAAAATTGCATTTATTCCAAGCAGTTATATGTTTACAATGTGAAGTCAAATGTCTTTAATCCAAAATTTATGATTTCTTTCAAATATAACAGACTATTTATGATGAAATTCAAGTCTTATAAATATTAGATGAAAAACTATAAATTATGAAACTTTTGTAATAGAAAAAGATAAAAAATCATTTATTAGATGATTAAATATATTTTTCTTACCAATTTTATTACTTATTATTTGATTATCTATTGCTTTTGTAAGAAATAGAAAAAGGGCTTAATTTATTGTAAAGATGTAGTATTGCTACATCTCTACTTAATTAAATTATTTTATAAATATTTATTATGAAAAAAAATATTATTTTAGTTATTGTATTAATATTAGTTTGATGATTATATTTTTTAATAAATTCTAATACAGAAAAACAAAGATTAATAGAAGATAAAAAAATATGATTTAGTTTTTCTAAATTAAAATTTGAGAATATAAAAACTGATAAATTTGAATTAAAAAACAAAAAAATAAACTATACTTGAACTTGAAAATTTGTTACAGATACAGATAAAGTAAATAAATTAATTTCTGACTTAAAAGAAATAAAAATAGAATCTGTAGCTTCTACAAACAAAAATAATTTTTCAAAATTTGATATTACAAATTCTTGAAGTTATGTAAAAATAGACAATAAAAAAATATTTTTATGAAAAAATAAATGATTTTATTGAGAAGAATTTATAAAAATTGATTGAATAGATAAAATTTATTTAATAAATAAAAATTTAAAAAATATTTTAGATAAAGATATAGAATTTTTTAGAAAGCATAAAGAAAAGAAAGAAGAAAATACTTGAACTGGAAAAAATATCAAATAAATTTAATTTTTAAAAAATAAAAAATGACTAAAGAAAATTTAGAACAAAATAATACTGAAGATTTACAAGAAAAAATAAATAAGCTTGCTGATAAAATAACTGAAGTAAAAAATGAAGTTCACAAAAAAATTGTTGGGCAAGAAAATTTGATTGAAAGTCTTATTATAGGACTTTTAGCAAAAGGACATATTCTTATTGAATGAGTGCCTGGTTTGGCTAAAACTTTGACAGTTGATACTTTGAGTAAAACTTTAGGGCTAGGATTTAATAGAGTACAATTCACTCCAGATTTACTTCCTAGTGATTTAATTTGAGCAGAAATTTTCAATCCAAAAACTGGAGAATTTTCTATAAAGAGGTGACCAATTTTTAATAATTTTATTTTAGCTGATGAAATAAATAGAGCTCCAAGTAAAGTACAATCTGCACTACTTGAAGCTATGGCTGAAAAACAAATTACAATTTGAAATGATAGTTTTAAATTAGATGAACCTTTTATAGTTCTAGCAACTCAAAATCCAATTGAACAATCTGGAACTTATAGACTTCCAGAAGCACAACTTGATAGATTTATGATGAAAGTTTCTGTTGATTATTCTGATAAAATAAGTGAAATTGAAATGTATAAAAAAGTAACTTGAAATTTTGAAGATATTGAAATTAATAATATTTTAAATAAAGAAGAAATAAAAGAAATTCAAAGTTTAGTAAAAGAAATTCATGTTTCAGAAAGTATTTTTGAATATGTCTGAGATATTGTTGAGGCTACTAGAAATAAAAAAATAACTAGTATAGCAAAATATCTAGAATACTGAATTTCTCCAAGATGAGGTATTTCTCTTATAAATTCTGCTAAAGTTTTAGCTCTTCTAGATAAAAGAACTTTTGTTATCCCAGAAGATATCAAAAAAGTAGCAAAATCTATACTATCTCACAGACTTGTTCTAAACTATGAAGCAATTTCAGATTGAATAACAGGAGAAAAAATAATTGAAGAAATTTTGAGAAGTGTGAAGGTGGTTTAAAATTTAGGCAAAAAGAAATCTAGGCACAAGGCCTAGAAGTGAGTGTTAGGTTAGTATTTAATATACTCAATAACACAATTTCCACTTACTTCTGTAAGTTTTTGTGTTTTTTGAGATACAAAACTGTAACCATCTGAGTTTGCTTCTGAGGAAATTTTTCCTGTAGAAGTACCTTCATAGATAAGTTTTGTACCAGAGTAACACTCAATATGAGCTTTTCCTCCATATGCACTTACCTTACCCATGAATCTGTCTGTACAGCCAGATAGACCTAACATTGCTACAATAATTGTAGCTAAAAAAACTTTTTTTGTCATAATACACCTCCTATAAATTTATTTTTCTGCCAAATGACAGAATTGGTATTAAGACAATCTTATATTATCACTTATATATATATATGTCAAATAATTTTAATAAAAAATTACATACTATTGAATTTAAGTTAAAAAAACTTTTGAATTGAGGTCTGTTTGGGAACTATAAATCAAAAGTTTCTGGGGCTTGAATGGAGTTTGATGAGCATAAAAATTATAATTCTGGTGATAATATTAGAGATATTGACTGGAAGGCTAGTTCAAAAACTTGAGAGTTGTTTGTGAAAAAATATGAACAAGAAAAAGATTTAAAAGTTTTGTTTGTGCTTGATACAGGTGAGACTATGATTTTTGGTTCAGAAAATAAAACAAAAAAAGATACTCTTATAGAAACTTTTTATGCTCTGGCTCTTTCAGCCTATTACAACAATGATAATGTTTGAGCAATTATTGGAAATAAAAATAATATAGAATTTTTGGATTATAAAAAGAGTAAAAATAATATTTATAGAATTATAGATTTACTTGAAAAAGAAAATAATATTTTTGATTTAGAAAAAGCATTAGATGAAGTAAAAATCAGAAGAATAAAAAATAATTTAATTTTTATTTTAACTGATAAGCAAAATTTTGATTTAAATAAATTAAAATTTTTAAGTCAAAATAATGATATTATTGTAATTAATATTTTTGATAAATTTGAAAATAGTCCTCACCTAACCTCTCCTGAAGGAGAGGAATTAAAAGGAAATATTTCTTTTAATTTTTTATGAAATTTTTTAAATATTGATTTATCAGATAAAAATAAAATAGAAGAATTTAAAAAATTAAGACAGAAAAAAATAGAAAAAACTAAATATGATTTAGAAAAAAATAATATTTGATATATTTTTTTAGATAATAAATCAGATATTTTGAAAGAATTAATAAAATATTTTAAATAGAATCCCCCAAATTAATTCTAAAATTCTGTCCCCCTTATTAAGGGGGATGTCTGAAGTATGAAGACAGGGGGATCCATAAAAATTATAATTAAAAATATTATGCAAAATTTCAATGATATAAAACCTATAATCCTTTGAAGTCCTATAAATATTACTAACACAATTTTATTTATAATTTTTCTAATTGTTTTATATTTTGTCTACAAAGGGCTAAAGCCCTCTGTTGAAAAAAAATATTCTGTCAACAAGGTGGCTTTAGCCCCTTGAAAAAAATTAGAAGATTTTAAGAAAGATTTAAAAAATCTAGAAAAAAAATATTTAAAAGAAAATAAAGATATATTTTATCCAAAATTATCTGAAATATTAAAAAATATTTTTGAATATAAAACAACAAAAGATATTTCAAAAATGACTTTGAGTGAAATTTTGTCAACAGAGGGCTTTAGCCCTTTGAAAGATTTAATTAGTAATATTTATTTCAAAGAATATGCTAAAAAAATAGAAGACAGTGAAAATATTAGAAAAGATTTAATAATAGAGATAAGGAAATTGATAAAATAAAGATTCCCCCAAATTAATTGAAAAAATCCTGTCCCCCTTTATTAAAGGGGGAGAAAACCAGTTACATAAATTAGGGGGAATTTCTAAAAATTATAATTAATATTTACTATGACTATATTTAATGACATAACATTTCTAAATCTAGAATATTTTTGGGGGCTTTTAATTATGCCTATTATTTTATATTTCTTTTATAAAAGACAAAGATCTGGAATTAATTTTATAAATTTGAGTGATGTAAAACAGGTTTTTAAAAATAATAATTATAAATTTTATTTAAGTATTATTTTATTATGACTTATTTTAATAAATTTTATATTTATTCTAGCTAATCCAAATAAAATAAATATTTCTGAAAAAATTAAGAAAAATTGAATTGATATTGTTATTGCTCTTGATGTTTCTGGTAGTATGGAAGCAGAAGATTTGAAACCAAATAGACTAGAATCAGCAAAAAAAGTTATTGATGGATTTATAAAAAATCTAAAAACAGATAGAGTTTGAATTGTAGTTTTTGCTTGAAAACCTTTTACAAGTATTCCTCTGACTTTTGATTATAATATTATTTCAGAAACTCTAAATAGACTTTCTACAAAAGATATTCAGTCAAACTGAACAGCTATTTGAGATGCTATTTTGATGAGTAAAACTTTGTTTAAACCTCACCCTAACCCTCCCCTTACAGGAGATGGGAATAAAAAAACTCTCCCTCCTGAAAGGGGGGAGTTGGAGGAGGGACAAAATAGAGAAAAAGTAATTATTCTTTTAACTGATTGAGATGCAAATCTTTGAGTTGATCCAAAAATTGCTTGAATTTCAGCAAAAGAAGCTTGAATAAAAATTTATACAATATGAATTTGAAGTAAGACTTGAGGTTATATAACTTATGATGTTTGACCATTTAAACAAAGACAAAAAATTCCACCTTTAAATGATAAATATTTAAAAGAAATTTCTAAGATTACTGATTGAAAATATTTTAGAGCAGATAATAATAAGACTTTTGAAGCAATATTTAAAGAACTTCAAAAACTAGAAAAAAATGATATTGAAGTAAAAATAAAGAAAAAATATACTAATTATTATGATATTTTTGTTTATAGCTTGATATTTTTGATAATGTCTTTTGGGGTTTTGATGATAGGTAATTTAGAGATTAGAAAAAAGAAAAACCAATAATAACTCTTCCCTGAATCCCTACTCTTTACAAGAGCAGGGGGCTAACACTGTACTTATATTTAGTACACTTTGCTCTTGTAAAGAGTAAATGCCTGAAAGGCAAAAGAGTTATTAAATAATTAATACCTTATAAATATTTTATGCAATTTACAAATATAAACATTTTTAGTATTTCAGTTTTTATAATCATATTATGAGTTATAGGTTTTTTAGCATATAAAAAATATTTTTCTCAAATTAAATTTAATAAAAAATATAAACTTTTAGCAAGTCAGGATAATTTTTATTTGAAATATATATTTCTAATTTTATCTATAGTTATTTTACTATTTTCTATATTTTGAATAAAATATTCTGCTAACTCTGAACAAGTACAAAATGAGTGAATTGATGTAATATTTGTGTTGGATGTTAGTAAATCTATGAATGTTGCTGATATTAGTGATTCTCATTATAATTATACAAGGCTTGATGTGGCTAAAAAATCTATCTGAGATTATGTTATTAAAAATTCAAATAATAGATTTTGACTTGTTATTTTTGCTTGAGATGCAATATCTACTATTCCACTCACAACTGATTCTGATTTATTTCTTACAATGCTTTCTTGAGTTGATTATAGAAATTTAACTGTTCAATGATCAGACTTTAAAAAAGCTTTAGAGTTATGAGTTAGTAGATTTATAGGAGATAAAGATAGAAGCAAAGCTTTAGTTTTTATTTCTGATTGAGGTGATGACTGAGATAATACAAATATTAATTTTGATATTCCTAAAGATATTGCATATTTTGTAGTATGAGTTGGAACTAAAAAAGGTTGAAGAATTATAAAAGGAACTGATGCTTTTGGTAGACCAATTTATCAAAAATATAAATGACAATATGTAATTTCTAAATTAAATTTAGATAATTTAGAAGATATTTCTTGAAGTCTAAAATCTGATTTAATTGAGCTAGAAGAGGTTTCTGATTTAGAAAAAATAAATTCTAAACTAGAAAAGTTAGAAAAAAAAGCAATTACTAAAAAAGCTTGAGAGAATTTAAATTCTTTTTCAAGAAAACTAACAATATTTAGTTTAATATTTTTTATGTTATTTTTACTTATTTATATAAAACCAAATTAACAAATATGTGCAGTGAAACAAGTATCCTTGGAGTAAAAAAAATAATAATCATAATCTGAATAATCTTGTGATTTTTATTAATAAATATTTTTTCTATAAATAGTTATTATAATAATTTAGAGTGAAATAAACTTTATGAAAATAAAGATTTTTCATGAGCTTTAGAAAATTTTTCAAAAAATAAAAATTATATTTGATTATATAATCTTTGAAATACTAATTATAGATTATGAGAGCAAGAAAAAGAAGATAATAAAAAAATAGAATACTGGGAAAAATCTGTAGATTTTTATAAAAATTCTTTGAAATTAAAGTATGATCCAAGAACTGAATATAATTATAATTTTGTTTTAGATAAGCTTAAAAAATTAAAAAAGAAACAAGAAGAAGAAAAGCAAAAACAAGAGCAAAAAAATAATAAAGATAATAAAAATGACTGAAATTCTAAGGACTGAAAAGAATGAGAAAAAAAAGAAAATTGAGAATCTTGAGATAAACAAAAAGATTGAAAAGAATGAAGTAAGTGAGAAAATTCTGATAAAGAAGATTGAGAACAATTTAAAAAAAATTGAGAAAATTGAAAAAAAAGTAATAAAACAGCTAGTCAACAAGGGACTTCAGCCCCTTGAAAAAAATATGAACCACAATTATCAAAAGAAGCTAAAGAGCAAATAAAAGCTTATGAAGAAAAATTAAAACAAGATCAAAAGAAAAATTCTTGAAATTTTTGAAAAAAATATCAGGAAAATAATAGAAATGATATTTTTGATAATTTTAATAGTTTTTTTGAAGATGATAATATTTTTGATAATTCTGCTTTAAATAATAAAGATGAAAAAAAAGATTGGTAATTAAATAAGACCGGTCTCTAGTTACTAATATTAGTAACTAGAGGAGTCTGTAAATAATATTATGTAAATGAAAAAAATTATAAGTAAATATAGTGTGGCTGAAATGATTAAATTTTACCATGTAAGAGAGATAAAGTGAGTTTCACTTTTCTCTTTTTTTAGTCCTCTATGAAGACTAATTTTAAGTTTAATATGTCAAAATAATCATTCTAGTTAATTAGTAATATTTAATATTTCAATTTATCACATATAATCATATCAATTCTTCAATCACAAACCATTGCATTAATTATCCAGCAACTATTTTATAATTCTTTTACTCAGTTTTTATAATCAGTATTATTTTCATTTTTTACTAACTTATAATTTATTACTTTTTTGCTTTTATAATACTTAAAAACCATCATTCAAAAATCTCAAAAATATGTTGTATCCATAAGTAATATTATTTCTGTTGGTAAAGCAATCTGAAAAACATAACCACAAAGTTTATACCCCAAGAGTATTTCTTCACTTCATTTAGGACACATTTATATCTTTGTTTTATCTCATAAATCAATCTTTTTTTATTAGGTCTGATTTGTATTTTTTACAGATTTTATGGCTATTTTTATTTCATATAGTTAAAAATAAAGAAGTATTTGAGTTTATTATACCAAATACTCCTTATTTTAGCCACACACTTTTTACTATTATGCCTAATTTTTTATTTAATTCATCTATCAAATTCTTCAACTTTTTCAATAAAGAAGTCCTCAAGTGTTTGTTTTTTTAAAATCTGTTTTACATCTTGTCATGAAATTATAATATTTCAGTGATGAATAATTGATACTCTATCACAAATACTTTCTACATCTGAAAGAATATGTGTATTAAAAAAAACTGTTGTTCCTGAATGCTTAAGATCTACTATTAGATTTTTTACCATTTTTCTTCATATTGGATCAAGTCAACTCATTGGTTCATCTAAAAATACAAGTTTTGGTTTATTGATTATAGCTTGTGCTAGACCTATTCTTTGAAGCATTCATTTTGAAAATTCTTTTAAATATTTATCTCAAACTAATTCAAGTCATACTTGTTTTAATAATTCATCTATTCTAGAGTCTAATTCTTTTCATTTTAATCAAAAAAATTTTCCATTAAAATTCAAAAATTCTTTTGCTTTTAAATGTTTATATAAATAAGTATTCTCTGGCATAAATCATATTTTTTTCTTATCTTCTAACGTTAATCCTTTTGTTTTAAAAACTTCTATTTCACCTGAATCATAATTTATAAATTCCATTATACATTTCATTGTTGTTGTTTTCCCTGCTCAATTTGGTCACAAAAAACCGTAAACCTCTCATGATTTCACTTCAAAACTAACATTATTCAAAATTTTTTTCTTTTTTATAATTTTATTTAATTTATCTACTCTTAAAACCATTTTTTATATTATTAAATTTGTAATTTATATAAATTAATTATAATACTTTTAATATAATTACAAATTTAAATATAACTTATATAATTATGAACTACATAAAAAAAATTTGACTAGATTTAAGATTTCTTAATAAAGATAATTATTATTCTCAATTCATTTTTCAGCTAGTATTATCTCTAACAAAACAGTCTCCTGATTATTTTTACAATATATATCTTGATTTAACTTTTTCAAATTTAAATTTTTGAGCAAACACTCAAAATACTTTTCCATTATCTAAAGCATGAAAGCTTTTATGACAATGAAATTTTAAAAAGAAATTAAAAAAAGATAATAATGATTTAATTATATTTTTTAATTATAAAAAACCAAGTTGAATAAAAGAAAAATATTTACTTTTCATACCAGAACTTTCAAATCTATATTTTCCTAAGAAACAAAATATAGTAAATAGGTATTATGAAAAACATGTTTTTACAGATTCTACAACAAATGCATCAAAAATTATATGTTTTAATAAAAAAACTAAAGAAGAAATAAATGATAAACTAGATATTTCTGAAGAAAAAATTGAAGTATTAAATCCATGATTTTCTAAAAAAACAAGAATAATAAGTTGAGTTAATGAAGATTTTAAATTAAACATAAAAACCAAATATAATATTTCTTGAGATTTCCTTATTTACAATGCATGAATTTGAACAGAAAAAAACTTAGATAAAATAATATCTGTTTTCAAAAAAATGAGAAAAAATAAAAATAATATTAATTTGCTTATACTTGATAATAATACTATAACTGACCTAAATTTCAGAAAACAGATAATAAAAAATAAACTTACAAATAAAATATTTTTCATAGGATGAGTAAATGAATTTGAAAAAGAATATTTTTATACAAATACTTTATGAATATTATATCCAGCTTTATATAATGTATTCCCTTTTTCTTTAAATGATGCACTTAATTATAAAACTAATATATTAATTTCAGACTTAAAAAATATAAAAAAGATATTATGAGATAATGCAATATATTTTGATCCTATAAATATTGATGATATTTATGAAAAAATAATAAATCTTACAAAAAATACATTAGATTATAATGAAATATTTGAAAAAAATTCAATAGAAAAAAGTTCTAATAAATTAATAAAAATAATAGATTCTATAGATGTATTAGATTAAAATAATATTCAGCATTAATACTAAAACGTAAATGTTTTTTTATTTTAATTCATTATCGTAAAAAAATGCAGTTAACACAAAGAAATATAGTTATATTAAAAATTATAATAGAGGAATATTTAAAAAACTGATGAGTTATTTGATCAAAACTATTACTTCAAAAATTTGATTTATGAGTAAGTTCTGCAACAGTTAGATGAGATATGGCAAAACTAGAGAAAATGCAACTAATTTTTCAACCATATGCTTCAGCTGGTAGAGTCCCAACTTCAGGTTGAATAAGAGCATACATTGATTATCTTATGAAAGAAAGTCCATCATATTTATTAAATGAAAATAATATTGAACTTTGAGATAACATAAAAAACTTTGCTGATTATGTATATAATATAACAAATTCATTATCAAAAAATACTGAAGAAATAAGTTTCTTCAGTATCCCAAATAAAAATATTTTATGATATTCTTGAATAGAATATTTTATAGAAAAAAATAAGAAAAAATTCTTAGATGATTCTTTAAAAATAGTTTGAATGCTGGAAGATAAAATAAGATTTATGTCCTTTTTGAATAATTTTAATTTAAAATTCTGAATAAATTTATTTATTTGAGAAGAAAATAATTTAAATTATTTAAAAAACTTTTCATTAATAATAAAACCAATTATTATTAATAATGAAAAATGATATATATGAATAATTTGAAATCTCCAACAAAATTATAGTTTCAATATAAGTGCTATAAAATGAATTATATAAAAAAATAAAAACTCTAATTAGAGTTTTTATTTTTTTATAAGTATTTATTTAAAGTAGTTTCTAAAGCATCTGCTTGTTGAACTCAAACTAATTGTTCTACAACTTCTCAGTCTTTCATAACAAGTAAAGTTGGTATCGACATAACTCTAAATTGTGCAGCTAAAGCTGGATTCTCATCAACATTAACTTTAGATATTTTTGCTTTTCCTTCCATTTTTGTAGATAATTCTTCTAGAATTGGTAACATCATTTGACAAGGACCACACCATTCTGCCCAAAAATCAACTAAAGTAACACCACTTGCAATTTCATCTTTAAAGTTTTTTTCATTTAATACAACTGTCATATTTTCTTAATTAAAAATTTAAAATTATAAAAATTAGATATAATAATCTAATTTATAATACATATTATATTCATATTTTTAAAATGTAAAATTAAAATTGATATATTTTTTGTATTTAAAGTAATAAATTATATAATTAATTTATTATTTATTTAAAAGTAATTTTTAATTTTATGGAAACTTTTTTTTATACACTGCTATTTATTTACGGAATAATGTTTTGAAGTTTTTCTTCAGTAATAATTTATAGATTTAAAACTTGAGAATCAGGAATTCTTAGTTGAAGAAGTCATTGTCCAAAATGTAATCATACATTATGAGCATTTGAATTAATACCTATAATTTCTTGGGTGAAAAACCTATGAAAATGTAAGTATTGTAAAGAAAAAATACCAAAAATATACCCTCTTTTAGAAATTAGTACATGAATATTATTTACACTTATATGATATTTTTTAATAGACTATAATCTAATATTTTGACTTGATACAAATGAATTAATAAAACTATGATTTTGGCTAATAGTATGATTATTAAGTATAATTTATACATTTTATGATATATTATTTTTGGAAATACATGATTGAATTATGTTAACTTGAGTTATTTTAGCAATTACAGCAATAATATTAGAAAGTTTTTGATTACTTAATATTATTCCCTATTTTTCAATATTAAGTAGTGAAATAATTTCAAATAATATTAGTGAAATTATAAGCTCTATAATATTATTAATAATATCAATAATAAGCCTCTATATAATAATGTTAAAAGAATTAAATGAAATAATAGATATTGTAATATTGGTATTTATTTGATTTTTAATATATTTATTCAATATGTTTTTCACAACTAATATTTATCTTTTAGATTTTGTTGCTATAAATGCATTAATTTGAGTCTTAATTATCTTTTTATTCTTCTTTTTACAAATTATTATAAGTAAATGAGCTTGGATGTGAGGATGAGATTTAAGAATAGCAATATTTATATGATTAATTTTATGATATAGCTTCAGTATTGAATGATTATTCTTTAGTTATATGGCATGAAGTATAATATGAATTTTATTTATAATATTTTCAAAAATAAAAAAGTGATTTAAAACAAAACTAGACACACAAATACCATTTTGACCATTTCTTGCAATATGATTTTTTATAGCAATTTTTTTACAAAAAGATATTATGAATTTAATACAAATATATTATTAAATAGGAATAAAATAAAAATTGCAGTATAAAAAAAAAGCTTGTAAATAGCAAAAAATTTACTTTTTATATTTTTTTTGATATACTTAATAATATAATTTATAAATATAAAAATAAAAATGAATAATTTAAAAGCAATTTTAGCAATAAAAGACTTTATAACTACTTCTGAAAAATCTTTAAAATCTGCTAAAAAACTATTAATAGATTTAGCAAAAGAAAACAATATTGATTTCACAAAAGAAATTAATTTAAAAACAACATGACTTCATTCTTATGAAGATGAAGACAATAAAATTATTGAATGAGTTTTTACTTGAGAAGATATGTTAGGTAGTAATAGAATGAAATATCCTGTACCTGTTAACTATGCTTCAAAATCAAAAATGGTTCAATGAGATAGATTAAAATTAATCATTGATTCATCATGAAAAATGACATATAAACAAATATCTCCTATTGAAAGAGAAATAAAAACAGGTTTAATTGTAAAAGATAAATGAAAATTTCAAGTTATTTGTGATGAAAATACATATGATCTTCTTACTGCTGCTGTTACTCATTTTAAAGCTGAAATATGAGATACAATAACTGTACTACTTCCTAAAGGTAAAGATGCAAGTTTTGCTGCTATTGATTCATTATTACCTAAATAATATGTAAATAGAAATACCTATTTCTATTTCTATTTCTATTTCTAAACATAACTAAAAAATAGAGTAAATTTTTTCTTATTTACTCTATTTTTTTTAATAACTATTCAATCCTTATTTATACTTTATATTTTTAAATTATAAAATTAATTAATATTTTTATTTTATAATTTTAATCTATAAATAATTCATTAATTGCAGTATCAATCTCATCTTCACTTAATAATCCATCTGAAGAGACTTCATTTTTTTCAATAACTGAAGGATTATTTTTTTGATCAATAATCTCATTCTTACCACAAGATACTAGAAAGATAGATATAGCTAATAATATAATTATTTTTTTCATAATATTTAGTTAATATGTTAAAATTTAAATTTATTTTATTTCTTGTAATTCAATAATCTTTCTATTATTAATAGCTCTTATATATTCAAATAAATTTCTATAGGCTTCTTTTTTTTCATTAGAAATATCTAAATTAGTATATTTAGATATTTCTATATCTATTCTCTTATTCATTTTTTTATATTCAAAGATTTTTTCTTCATTTTTTTTATTTTCTAATTTTTTAATATAATTTTCCATTGCTTTATCAACTTTTTTTCAAATATATTTTTGTACTTTCACTATTTCTTTTTCTAACTTTGTTATATTTTCTTCTGATTTTTCTTCTACATTGTTTATTTCTACACTATTTTTTTCTATTTTATTTTTAACTTCTTTTACATCTCTATTTATTTCTACACTATTTTTTTCTATTTTATTTTTAACTTCTTTTACATCTCTATTTATTTCTACACTATTTTTTTCTATTTTATTTTTAACTTCTTTTACATCTCTATTTATTTCTACACTATTTTTTTCTATTTTATTTTTAACTTCTTTTACATCTCTATTTATTTCTACACTATTTT
>Ga0256827_10000988_pt1 | contig 17985 bp, 15 predicted proteins | sample CV84metaG_FD_185977 | JGI IMG/M metagenome (GOLD analysis project Ga0256827, IMG submission 185977) | Hydrothermal vent microbial communities from East Pacific Rise, Pacific Ocean - CV84 | ecosystem: Environmental > Aquatic > Marine > Hydrothermal vents | place: Pacific Ocean: East Pacific Rise... | reverse complement strand
GAGCAAAACGCCAGCCATTCACCATGTCATATTCTCCATAGAATTTGATCATTTTTCGGAGATCAGCAGGATTATTCTGTAGATCAGCATCCATGGTGATAATAACATCACCGCCGGCAGCTTGAAACCCGGCAGAAAGTGCTGCAGATTGGCCGGAATTCCGTACCAGAGATAGACACCGGATCCGCTTGTTCTCTTCTGCATACGGCTGGATCACCGCCAAACTGCCGTCACTGCTCCCATCATCCACCAGCAATATTTCGTAGTTAGCGCACAGATCCGGTGCAACCGCTTCGATCTCACTGATCAGTTTTGGAAGATTCTCCTCCTCGTTGTAGACCGGGATCACAAAGCTTATTTTTTCCATCATGTTGTATCTCTCCAACTAATTTCAGCCCTTTTAGAGCTGTCACACAAGATTTAGTTTAACCGGGCTGCGGTAAAATTTATTGTAAATTGTTTCTCAGATTGTTTTGAAAAGGGGATTTTGACTGTGGTGACCGGGTCAACAGAGATAAATTTTTTGTGCTGAGCGGCAAGATAGCTGGTGATATTGCGGGGAATTGCTGCCCACCGGGAGGGCCAAACTATAACAACCTCACCCGTTAGCACATCAGGATTCCTCCCCGGAATCGTAACTGTCCAGCCCTTATTAACATAGTAAAGGTTCCCGCCAAGCCATTTATCTTTTGCCAAAACCGTCGTTATTTCTGGATACTTCTCTGTCATCAGGGCAACAATTATCGGAAACGGGGTGCTGCGCCGTGACGGCTTAAGATCATGAATCGGTTGCGCAATAAAGATAGCAAGAGCAGCAATCCCGGCTATCTGCAGAAAACGACGGTGACCGATGGCTGAAAGTCTGGGCAGTAACCACAACGTCATCGCCGGCGCAGCTAAAAACAGAACCGGCTGTAACCAACGATCTTTAATCGTGGTTGTCCCGGACCACAAAATCATCATCAGGATTAAAATTAAGGCCAATTTAATCGTACGCAATAGAAATTGAAGAAAAGGGACATCCCGATAAGCAGTACCGATCTTAGTCTGATAGCGAAGATAGAGGAGCAGCAGAACCATGATCAGCGGTGCCAAAAACAGCAAGCCAGCCTCTGTCAAACTGAATACCCCGGTCAGTGCAGTTTTCAACCTCGCCGCATTGCTCTGGATATCAAACTTGTGAACCGATTCCAGAACCGAGTCACTGTGAGCGATCATCCACTGAACCGGCATAAACAGGAGGATTACCATCGTCAGCAATGAGAGTAGAATTTTTGGATTGAAAATTGCCCTCCGGGTTGATTGTAGAGATATCGCTGCCATCAACATTGCAATAGGGAGAACAACATAATTAAATTTCGACAGGGCTCCCAGAGCAACGACGGCTCCAAACAGAACATAGAACCGCGGCTGCCGGGTGGCTACCAATCGGGAGAAAAGAAACAGGGTCACACTGGCCATAGCCGTCGCGAGAACAGAATGGGACAGGGCCCGCTGGCTTTCCCAGCCGATTTGCGGAAGCAACAGCAGAGAGAGAGTCGCCAGCCCGGCCAGCTCCTTATCGTAGTAATCGCAGAGGGTACGGAACAGGGTCAGATAGGTGAGACAGAGCAGTGAATTTTTTAGCAGAGACAGCGCAAAAATGGTCTCGCCAAATAGGGAAAAAACCCCATGTTGCAACCATGAATAGAGAGGTGGTTGCGCCCCGTAGCCCCACTCCAGAGTCTGAGCCGTCAGCATTAACTGAGCCTCATCAATGCCGAGTCCCCGCCCAATAACGGTACGCAATACGATCTGCAGGCTAAAATAAATGAGGAAAAGCAACGGCCAGTGATAATCAATCCGGATTGGATTTACCAGTCTGTTCTGCATATTGGATTTTCCAACGTCAGCTTAATCTCAAACTCTTGAGCGCTTAATTCTGGTCAGAATAATTTTTGACCTGATTGGTCAATTTCACCCAGAGTAATCCAAGCCACTCATGCACCCAGGATTCACTTTGAGCGAGAGTTTTTGCCGACGGCAACGTCCACCAACTCTTAAATGGTTTACTCAGATGATCGGTGGGAGCGGGGGTCGGGTCAAGGCCCACATGATGAAACATATATAAAGCCCGGGGCATGTGAACTGCAGTTGTGACCAGAACCAGTGAGCTGTCAGGGAAGTGTTCCGCAATAACCTGCGCCTCTTCTATAGTATCTCGGGGACCATTAAAAATAATAATATCCTCGCTTGGAACCCCCAGAGATAACGCCAGCTCCCGGAGTTTTTCCGGATAGAAAACTCGATCTTTAATGATTCCCCGGAACCCGGTAAAGATCAATTTACTGCCGGGATTCAGACGATAAATACGGATCCCCTCCGTCAGCCGAACAATCGCCGTCGGACTGAGTTCACTGGTGACCGGCTGGCCATCAGCAGACTGATGCCAACTGCCCAGAACAGCAATGTAGTCTGCCGGATGATCCTGCAGTTGATAGGTGGGAATCTGATTCTCAAATCGGGAGATATATTTATGACTTAATGGGGGATAACTGCCGACAAACAGGATTGCGGTAGCAAGGGAGACAACAATAATCCCCACCCAACGGGTTTTTGGACGCAAAAGTAACAGTACTGCCCAGAGAAGCAGGAGCAGAATAACTGGAACCGGCATCAACAGATCGCCTAGAATCTTTTTTAACAGGAACAGATAGTGATCCATCAGGAGCTACCCCAGCTTGATAAATAACAGAAACAAGCGGAACATTAGCGCAATTACTGTAATTGATCAATAATTCTGTGGTTTTCCCCAAGAATATGGCTCAATCTTTCCTCCAGCGGTTAAATCAGGAGGATCCAGCGCATCATGCGGGAGCCTTGAGGGTAAAGAGGGAGTCTTAACTGCTCTCCTTGCCCGAATCCTCCAACACCCCCTCCAGCTCTTTATCAAACACCGCCCAGACCTTTTCACTCAATTCAGCCATGAACTCCGGATTACTGATGTTTGGGAGTTTGATGTTGGGATTTGGATTGTTTGCGACTTCTGCAGGGAGAGAGAAATCAGCCTTTGTGTACCCCTGTCGAAATTCAAGGGCCATTCCCAGTAGAAATGATCGACGGACGGCGGCTTTAATCTCCAGCGGATCAACATCCAAGTTAAAGTCACTTTTCAGGCAGGTAGTAATTTTATCGGTGCCAATCCCCTGGGTGATATCAAAAAACTTGCACAGACCGATCATATCAAAACCGACAATATGAAGTTTGTCCTCGGTAATCACTTTGACCCACGAATCAACATCGGATAACCCTTCGCGAATCAGTGTCCCGTAGGAGCCCATCGACATATGTCCACCGGCAATCGCCCAGCAGTAACCCGGGTTGGTTTCGGGAAGATAGGCGGCAATCTCCAACCCTTTGATCTGGTAAGCGTAGTCAGTTTCACCCATCAATTGGGAGAGGCGCATTGACCCTTTACCGATTCCGGGGAGTGTTCCCTCTCCCGCCAGCTTAATCAACTCATGGATTTTCTCGTAATCACCGAAGGTAGCCCCGTTAAACAAGGGTGTTTCAGGGTGACGCTCATTGTAGGAGAGGAGATAGGAGATGGTCACCCCCATGGAGATCGCATCAACACCGGAATTATCACACAGATGGATAAGATTCCCCGCTTGACCCGCAGCATGGATACCGATGTTGGTACTCAGCAGGTTGAGCGGCTCATAATCAAACTTGGCAATAAATTTCCCCCGACTGCCATCAGGATTCTTTTCCGAAATGTAGTTGTGGCAGGTGATGCCACAGCGGTAGCAGGCTGCTGATTCAATGTCATAATCTTTTTCGACATTTTCCCGGAACAGCTTTTCTGGAAGATCATTGCCCTGAGGGCGGTAGTTGTTCAGCGGTACGGCGTGAAACGGCTGCATCACCTCGTAAGCGGCCCAGGTGCCACCCCCGCCACCACGTTTGATCGGTTGAAGGCGGGCCGCACCACCCCCTTTGATAACCTGCTTGTGAACCTCTTTAACAGGTGGGGTAATCGGAATATTTTTATCTTCGCTCTGGGCAACCAGGGCGATAATGTTTTTATAGCCCATGATGCTGCCCATCCCCCCCCGGCCGGCAAAGCGGAGTTTATCATCTCCCGATTTCAGCTGATTGACCGTAGAGAGTGCGACCGAACCCATGTAGACATTCTGCCAGTTTTCACCAGCTTGACCAATGGCAGCAAAGTGAGCGTCATCATATTTCTGGTGCAGAGTCATGATTTTTTCGTGAGTTGATAGCCCGAGGAGCTGATCGGCCGGTTTCAACTCAATCTGTGGACCCGAAGGAGTTTCTTTAATCACAACGTAGAGGGGTTTGTCGGCGCGGCCTTCCAGTATCAGCTCGTCCAGCCCGGTCCATTTGAATTTTGGTCCAAACTTGCCACTCCCGGCAGACCACATAGCTGCGGGTAAACCGGCTTTTGACCCTTTGATCGGACTATAACTGGAAAAATAGGTACGCAGTCCAGTCATGGCACTGCTGCCGGTGAGGAGTCCGGTGTTGATAATCAGGGGATTTTCCAGGCAGTAAGCCGTTGTAATATCGCGCTCAGCGAGCATTTGAAAAGAGCGGCCGAAACCTCCCAGAACATCCTCAAGATTTTTGCAGGGGACGTCTTCCACTGTTTGCTTGCCGGTTTTTAAATCGATGGAACAACGGCGGTAAAAGATCAGTTCAGGGTGGACAACAGGGTCGGTGGTTTCAATTCGCATCAGTTTTCCTCGGATCGGATTGTTAACCCCCTTCAAGCAGGGGAAGAATCATCAGGGTATCGCCAGCATGGAGAATATCTGTCAGTTTAGCATGAACACCGTTAATCAGAATTGTCCCCAGCAGTTTATCCGGAATCTGCAGATCGTCAATAATTTTTTGCGCACTGCTACCAGCGGGATAGTCAAGAGTTTCCAGCTTGAATCGACCAAGCCGAAAAACCCCATGAAGGCTGACTGTAATTTTCATCAAACAAAGCTCCAATCATCGATTTCCATGCAGTTTGCGTGAACAACTTTTGCTTGTCAAACTGAAACCTGAATCGGCAGATTCTCCGGGAGAATGGCCATCGGTCAAATGAAACTGGACAAACGGGATAAACTCTGTTATTGTTCACTCCTCTTGGTGCCCATCGGTCGGCACCTTTTTAGTGCCTCGGTTATTTCTTTTACGATCTTCCCCTGTCACCATTATATAAGATGTTTCCTGCCTGAGACCGTTCCTTTGTTTATTACATGGGATGGGCCGGTTCAAATTTAGCAGTGTTATTGAAAACTGTCTGCGTTGTAATTACGACGTTGAAAATCACTTTGAAGTGCCCATTTACCCAGGTAAACTGACCTTCTTTGATAATTTTCACCGGCCATCTGCAACCTCATATACATTTTTCAACTCCCTGCGAGGAGTTTATTTTTATGTTGTTTAATGATCTCGGTCTGATGACCGAACTATGTCAAGCTGTATCCGAACAAGGTTACACCCAACCCACCCCGATCCAGGCGAAAGCTATTCCCGTGGTTCTTCAGGGTGGTGACATTCTCGCCGGCGCTCAAACCGGTACCGGAAAAACTGCCGGCTTTACCTTACCGCTACTACAGCGCTTGAGTGCGACTAAAGCAGCGGGAAAAAAACGGGTGGTCCGAGCACTGGTTATCACCCCGACCCGGGAACTGGCGGCACAGGTTGCCGAAAGTATTGAGCTGTACGGCAAACACTTGCCGTTACGGTCTACAGTGATCTTCGGTGGCGTCAATATCAAGCCGCAGATTCAGGCGTTACGCCAGGGGGTTGATATCCTGGTGGCAACCCCGGGGCGGTTACTGGACCATGTCAGTCAGCGCACCCTTGATCTGTCTAAAGTTGAGATTCTGGTGTTGGATGAAGCAGACCGGATGCTCGATATGGGCTTTCTCCCCGACATCCGGAAAATCCTTGCCCTGCTACCAAAACAGCGGCAGAGCCTGTTGTTTTCAGCAACCTTCTCCAACGAGATTAAACAGCTGGCTGATAAGTTGTTAAACAAACCGGTTCTGATCGAAGTGGCACGGCGAAATACCGCTGCCGAATCGGTCAAGCAGGTCGTTCATCATGTCGATAAAAAACGGAAACGTGAATTACTCTCATTTTTAATTGGTTCACGCAACTGGCAGCAAGTATTGGTTTTTACCCGGACCAAACACGGGGCAAACCGCCTCTCCCAGCAACTGGAGCGGGATGGCATCCGTTCCACAGCGATCCATGGCAATAAAAGTCAGGCTGCACGAACCAAAGCTTTAGCCGATTTTAAACGGGGTGCTGTCAGAGTTCTTGTTGCAACTGATATCGCCGCCCGGGGGCTGGACATTGATCAACTCCCCCATGTGGTGAACTTTGAACTGCCCAATATTGCCGAAGACTACATCCACCGGATTGGTCGGACCGGTCGGGCCGGAAATGATGGCGCGGCAGTGTCTCTGGTCTGTATTGATGAAAAAAAATTGTTACGGGATATTGAGCGGCTACTAAACCGTAGAATCAGTGTTGAAACGGTTACCGGATATGAGCCCAATCCCGCCATTACGGCAGAGCCAATCAAAAATGGTCGGGGGCAGCGGAGTTTCTCAAAACCGCGGAATAACCGCAACGGTGGCAATCGGAATGGGGGGCAGGGGTCAAACCACTCCGCCCAAACCAAAAATAGCCAGCGCAGACGGGTCAATTCAAGGACTGACAGCTAGAAACGATATGAAAGGCTCCCGGTACGAAACAGCGGGAGCCTTTCACTCCACTTCCCCCGACAGAACGCAAGATAAGCCAATCCCCGACTGACTTTACAGCACTAGTAAAGCTTCCGCTTGGAAAATGTTGACCCGAGAACGTTAAAGGTATTTTCAACAATAAACAGTGCGTGATCGTCAGCAGTAAAAACAATCTCTTCCAGCCGCTTCAACTGAATATTATTTATCACCACCATTAATACCGTTTTCTCCTGACCACGGTAGGCTCCAATTGCCGGCAACATTGTCATCCCGATCCCCAAATGACACATCACCTGATCAGCAATCTCTTTGGGGTGTTCGGAAATAATAAATGCCATTTTCCGTTGACTGAACATCGACAGAGTATAATTGATTGATTGTGCAGCAATAAAAACTGCAATCATTGACGCGATAACCAGATCGGAATCGAGAAAGAAAAAACAGGTCGTGTAGAGGATCAGATTAAAGCTGAAAGAGAATTTACCGATCCCGAAGTTGTATTTCTGGTTCAGAATAATTGCCAGGACATCCGCCCCGCCATTTGACCCGAGCGACCGCAACACAATCCCGCTGCCAAGACCGAAGAGGGCACCAAAGACAATCGCCGCATAGAGTTCGTTCTCAATTGGAATCTGAAAATTGATCACCTGATAGGCAAGAGAAACGGTGATCATTGCCAGGGCGCTGTACCAGAGAAACCGACGCGAGACAAATAGATAGCCCAGAATAAACATCGGAATATTAAGGAGTAGATAGATAATCCCCGGGTTGAGCCAGTTGGTCAGGTAGAATATCAGCGAGGAGATCCCGAACAGCCCACCGGGGATAAACTGGTGGGGGGCAGCAATCCCCTTCAGAACCACAACCTGAATCAGTGAGCCGAAGATAATTAACCCGCAGTTCCAAAAAACTGAATAGACAATTTTATTTTTTTTATCCGTCATCGTGTTGTCCTTCCATCACGATAGAACCTGATCACATGACTTGCAGCAGGAAAAGAGGCGGGATTCTGGACTCCAAAAGCACCGGTGTCAATACAAATTTTAGCGACGCAACAACTCTGCTTTGTCCAGACTTTCGAATCTTCCACGGCCCTTCTGGCAACGAGGGATTGGGAGGAATTTTTATGTCTGAACCTCGGTAATCGTCTAACCGGTGACCACAGAGCTTATCTACTCGTTTTTATCTCCCGCTTCAAGAGCACCACCACCCAAAACTGCATAGAGCTGAACCTGACTGGTCAATTTTGATAAACGGAGCAACACCAATACCTGCTGAGCAGAAAAAAGAGAGCGTTGTGCATCCAGAACTCCGAGATAGCTATCGACCCCCTGATTATAACGTCGATCAGCAAGCCGATAAGTTTCCGCCACCGCTTTGGTGAGTGATTGTTGCGCCAGAACCTGCTGGTCCACGGTTCCCTGCACCGACAGGGCATCGGAAACTTCCCTGAAAGCAACCTGGATCGTCTTCTCATAGCGGGTCAGTGCAATTTTCTGGTCAGCCTTACTAACCCGGTAAGCTACCCAGGTCCGGGCATCAAAAATCGGCAGAGAGATCTGTGGGGCAAAATTCCAGGTCTTGGTTCCGGAACCGAATAGCCCGGAGAGCTCATCACTAGCCGTACCGAAGGTTGTTGTAAGCGATATCCGCGGGAAAAAAGCAGCCCGGGCCGCACCAATGAACGCATAAGCGCCCCGTAGCTGGTGTTCTGCGGCCAGAATATCGGGGCGTTGCAATAAGGTGTTGGAGGGCAAACCGGAAGAAAGTTCCTGCAAGGGAACAACATGGCTCAAATCTTTCGGCAGCAGAGATTCCGGAACCTGACCACCCGCCAACAGGTTCAGTCCATTTTTGTCCTGGGCCACCCGCTGAGTATAGATTGCGACATTGCGCCGGGCTGTTTCGACTGGAACCTGAGCCCGCCACACATCAATCTCCGCAGCAATTCCAACATCAAACCGCTTTTTTACCAATCCATAGGCTTGCTGCTGGCTGGCCAGAGTTGACTCAACCAACTGAAGATTCTCACGGTCTGCCGCCAGGGTCAGGTAGGTTTTGGCAACCTCTGCAATTAAGGAAATCTGTGCTCCCCGCCGGGCTTCATCAGTGGCAAGGTAAGCTTCAAGAGCTTGGTCCTTGAGACTGCGAATCCGCCCGAAGAAATCCATCTCCCATGCCGTAACTCCCAGATTTACCCCATATTTTTCTATAATTGCCGGGTCACCGGGGGAGATTAAATCGGTAGATCGTCGCTGCCTGCCACCTGCTGCAGTTGCATTAACAGCAGGAAAAAGTTCAGCTTTTTGAATCCCGTAAAGGGCCTGTGCCCGCTCTACATTGAGGGCAGCAAGCCGTAAATCATGGTTGTTCTCAAGTGCCAACTGAATAACTTTTTGCAGTTGAGAATCAAGGAAGAAATTCTGCCATCGCAAATCTGCGGCCAGAAAATTATCATCCGGGTTACCAGTCCCCTTATAGGCCTCACCCTGTGGCCACTCATCCGGAATGGGTGGCTCCGGCTGTTTGTATTTGGGAGCCAGTGAACAGCTACTTAACAGTAGCCCGATAATCACCAGAAGAACCGATAATTGCCGACTAATTTCCTTTTTCATCGGTTGTCCCTCCCACACTATCTGCTTCACTATGCTGCACCGTCACACTCTTTCTATGTTTCCCCATCGCCCGATAGATTATCACGTAAAAAAGTGGGGCGAAGATGATGACCAGCAGAGTAGAGGTGATCATTCCACCAAGAACTCCGGTTCCAATCGCCCGTTGTGCCCCCGACCCGGCACCGGTTGCCAACGCGAGTGGAATAACCCCGAAACCGAATGCTAAAGACGTCATGATAATTGGTCGCAACCGCAGTTTTGCAGCATCGATGGTCGCTTCAATCAAGCCGACTCCGGCATCAACCTTCGTTTTGGCAAACTGAACAATCAGAATGGCATTTTTGGTCGTCAGCCCCAGAGTGATCAACAGCCCGATCTGAAAATAGACATCGTTGGGCATCCCGCGCTGACTTGAGGCAATTACCCCACCAATCACCCCGAGGGGCATAGTCAACAGGATAGCGATCGGGATCGGCCAGCTTTCATAGAGGGCCGCCAGACAGAGAAAAATTGCAAAGATTGAAAAGGCGTAGAGGAGCGGTGCCTGCGAACCACCCTGCCGTTCCTGATAGGAGAGGCCGGTCCAGTCATAGCCAATCCCCGGTGGTAGCTTGGCAATAATCTCTTCGATTGCCGCCATTGCCTCTCCAGAACTGTACCCCGGAGCCGGTTCTCCCCAGATATTGATCGATGGAAAGCCATTGAAACGTTCCAGCTTGGGTGAACCGCTGGCCCAGCGTCCGGTCGCAAAAGAGGAGAGGGGAACCATCTTACCGGTATTGTTCCGTAAATAAAGTTTTTTCAGATCCTGTGGCAACATCCGATACGGAGCATCAACCTGAGCATAGACCTTTTTGACCCGCCCGCCCTGGATAAAATCATTGACATAGGCACTGCCAAAAGCTGCTGAAATGGTGTTGTGAATGGAGCTGATCGGGATTCCCAGAGCCCCGGCTTTGTCCCAGTCCACATCAATATGGTATTCGGCAACATCATTCATTCCGTTGGGGCGCACCCTGACCAGGCGTGGATCCTGTGCGGCCATACCGAGTAGCTGATTCCGTGCTGCCATCAGCTTTGCATGACCAAGCCCGCCGCGATCGAGTAATTGCAGATCAAAACCGGTCGCCATCCCCAGTTCGATAACCGGTGGTGGAGGAAAAGCGAACACCATTGCCTCTTTGATTTGCGAAAATTTCCCCATGGCTCGCCCGGCAATCGCTTTAACTTTCAGATCAGGTCTCTGGCGCAACTTCCAATCCTTCAACTTGACAAAACCCAGCGCCATATTTTGCCCTTCGCCACCAAAGCTCATCCCGGCAACGGTAATCAGGGATTCAACCCCCTCCTTTTCATCTTCAAGAAAATAATCATTCACTTGGTCCATCACCGCGTCACTCTGTTCCAGAGTTGAACCTGAGGGAAGCATCGCCATCACCAGCAAGATCCCCTGGTCCTCATCGGGAATATAAGCAGTTGGCATCCGCTGAAACAAGTATCCCATCCCCACCACAATCAGCAGGAATAAAATAATATAGCGGGTCTTTTTAGCCAGCACTTGTCCCACCAGACGAACATACAGGTCACGAAGACGAAAGAAGATCCGATCAAACCAGCGGAAGAATGGACGCAGAACCTTTATTGCACCGTCTGAGGGTTTGTGCCCCTTGGGGATCGGTTTAAGCATGGTGGCACAGAGAACCGGAGTCAGTACCAGTGCGACGATGACTGAGAGCAACATTGATGAAATAACCGTCACCGAAAACTGTCGGTAGATCACCCCAGTGGATCCGGGAAAGAATGCCATCGGGGCAAAAACTGCCGAGAGTACCAGCCCGATACCGATCAGGGCACTGGTGATCTCCTCCATCGATTTGGCCGTCGCCTCACGTGGTGAAAGACCCTCTTCCGCCATGATCCGTTCGACATTCTCGACCACCACAATCGCATCATCCACCAGTAAGCCAATCGCCAGAACCATGGCAAACATGGTGAGCATATTAATGGAAAAACCGAATAATCCCAGAACCCCGAAAGTCCCGAGGAGCACTACCGGTACTGCAATCGTGGGAATAATCGTGGCCCGGAATGTCCCCATAAACAGGTACATAACGACAAAAACCAGTAGAACCGCTTCGAACAGGGTTTTGACCACCTCTTCGACGGCAACTCTGGTAAAGGGGGTGGTGTCATAAGGGTAAATAACCTTCATCCCGGGAGGAAAGTATTTGCTCATCTCCTCCAACTTCTGCCTAACCGCATTGGCCGTATCGAGGGCATTGGCTCCGGCTGCCTGACGGATTGCCATAGCGGCTGCCGGTTGGCCATTATATTTGGCAATAATGTCACTCCGCTCGGTCCCCAGTTCAGTCCGGCCAATGTCGCTAATACGCACCACCGAGCCATCAAGATTGGTGCGTATCGGAATTGCGGCAAATTCCTCCGGTGTTTGCAACATATGTTGAACAATGATCGATGCATTAAGCCGTTGCCCCGGCATCGCCGGGGCTCCCCCCAATTGACCGGCGGAAACTTCCACATTGTAGGAGCGCAGGGACAGGATGACATCTTCCATGGTCAAGCTGTAACTAATCAGCTTCTCGGGATTGATCCAGACCCGTATCGCATACTGGGAGCCGTAATTTGTGACTTCACCAACCCCGGGAACCCGGGAGAGAATTTTTTCCAGATTTGACTGGGCATAATCGCGCAGGTCATTGCCATCCATACTGCCATCGTCAGAGGTCAGACCGACAATCATCAGGGAGTTCCGGGTTGATTTACTGACTTGGACCCCGGAACGCTGGACGACATCAGGAAGACTGGCCATCGCCAGCTGTAGCTTGTTCTGGACTTTAGACCAGGCGACATCGGGATCGGTTCCCGGCGCAAAGGTTAACTCCACCCGTGATGCGCCAGACGATGAACTGGTGCCGGAGAGATAGAGCATGTCGTCCAGACCGGTCATTTTTTGCTCGATAATCTGGGTAACGGTATTCTCAACGGTTTCCCCCGATGCCCCGGGGAAAAAAGAGTCAATGGCGATAGCCGGTGGCGCAATCGGTGGATACTGCGAGATGGGCAGGTTGTAGATAGCCAACCCTCCGGCAGTCATCATCACAATCGCAACAACCCAGGCGAAAACGGGGCGAGCCAGAAAGAACTTAGATAGCATCGGTTGCCTCCATTACTTCGCGGCAGGAAGGGGTTGAGCCTGAGTTGCTCCGCCCCCCTGAAATGGAGTTGCCTTGACCGGAGTCCCGGGGCGCAACATCAGCAATCCTTCAACAATCACTTTATCGCCGGGAGCAAGACCGGCAGAGACCAGCCATTTATTACCGATAGCTCGATCGAGGGTGAGGGGCCGAAATGCTGCTTTACTCTCACCATCGACCAACAGGGCGTAGGGATTCCCTTTGGGGTCGCGCGCAACCCCCTGCTGAGGGACAAGAATCGCCTGATCATTAACCCCCTCATTGATAATGGTTTGTACAAACATTCCCGGGAGCAGCAGCCCGTCCGGGTTGGGGAAAAGGGCCCGCAGAATGACCGATCCGGTAGTTGGATCGACGCTGACATCACTGAATTGTAGGGTCCCCGCCTGGGGATAGGGAGTTCCCCCCTCCAGTAGCAACTGAACTTTGTTCTGTTCTTTTCCCGGTTGCAACCGACCGTCTTTCAGCCGCCCCTTCAGGCGGAGCAGGTCGGCAGTCGATTGCGGAATATCAACATAGATGGGATCAAGCTGCTGAATCGTTGCCAGCGGAATCGGTTGATAGGCGGTGACTATCGCCCCCGCAGTTACGCTTGATCGGCCGATCCTGCCCGATACCGGAGCAGTAACTTTAGTGTAAGCCAGATTGATTTTAGCCGTTTGCAGTGCTGCTTCAGCTTGTTTGACCATGGCATTTGCCGTTGCGATAGCGGTTTTATCACTATCTATCTGTGCTTTGGCAGCCAGCAGTGCCGCTTCAGCAACCTGAGCATTGGTCACTGCCTGATCGTTATCTGCGGCAGAGACTGCCTTGTCCTTGTAGAGTTCCTCCATCCGCTGCTGATTGATCCTGGCCAGATCCAGCGTTGCCTGTTGCCGGGTCAGACCCGCATTGCCAGCATTGAGTGCCGACTTGGCCCGATCAACATTCTTCCGGGCAACATCGAGGTTGGCGATAGCGCTGTTAAGCGTCGCCTGAAAAGCTGCCGGATCAATCTGGTAGAGTACCTCCCCTGCTCTGACTTCAGATCCTTCGGTGAATAACCGTTTCAGGATCAGTCCGCTGACCTGGGGACGAATCTCTGCCGTTCGAAATGCCGAGGTACGCCCCGGTAGCTGTGTCGACAATTGAATTTTACTGGTCTGCACAGTGAAAAAAGTGACCTGTGGCGTTGGTCGCTGGTGCGGAGCCTGCTGCCGATCGCAAGCAGTAAGGAATAACCCGCTACATAATACAACAAATAGCAACCCCCATTGACCGGGGTTCAATCTGATTGGGACACGGCGCATCTATAATCCTCCAGGGGGTAGGCAATAAGTTTATAAGCTTAATCGCAGTATTGATTGATTATCTATATCGCTCAAAGCTTGATCGCATTCCAGCTCGCCTCAGCGGTCTGCTGAATTAGTTCATCATCTATCGTGACAAGTCCCGATAATGAATTACGCAGCAGAAAGGTTGCCGGACCAAAGATCATCGCCAGATAAAGGGAGAGGGGTAATTCCTTGATTGTCCCTCTGCTACCGCCAGAAAAAAACTTCACGAATGGATTTACCGGCTCGGTTGAATCTTCATCTGAAAACGTCGCCCGCTTGGTTTGGATGCTGTAAGGAGAGCTGTAATATTGTTCAAGAAATTTAAAATCCCAGGGGTGAGCGTTTAGATAATGGATCAGGTTGGTGATGAGCTGAATAAATTGCTGCTGATCTGACAGACTGGAATCGGATGGTGTATCCATGCCTTTTTGCAGAGCAGTATCAACCATGGCAAAGACCGCGTGAATCAATTCATCTTTGTCTTTAAAATAGCGATAGATGCTCCCGACACCAACACCGGCGATATTCGCTAATTGTGAGACCGGAGAGCTATGAAAACCGTTCTCTGCGAATTGTTCTAAAGCGGCACGCAGGATGATATCAGATTTATTTTTAGGAATGGCTGACATCGAACCTCCAGCGGAATGAACGTTCCGTCCGTTGTATCCGGAGCCCTTTGAATTGTCAATGGAAAGTTATCATCTCAGCGCAACCAGGGGAGACATTAACACTTAATTCGGGTCCACCCTTCCTGATCCGGGCAAAAGATTGCATGGACTTTCAATGGAGTCCGGGTGGTCCGGGGATCAAGATCATGAAAAAATGGCAGGCTGTAATAATAGAGACGCGTTTCCCCGTTGAACCGGAGTCTCCCCAGTGGGCGGTTGTTGAAATTATCTATCAAATATTCATCCATCTGCACCGGTTTGAGTTTGTGCTTTTTATGGATCAGAACTGACGAGTAGCCGTAGCTTCCCTCGGGAACCGGATCCGGAGTCACCGTCTCTTTAGAGGTGTTACAAAAAATAGTGACCGTATCATTGATCCCGGGAGCACTGGCGAGATATTCACCATAAAAACCATTGGCGATATCACCAAAAGCAGCATGCTCCGGCTTGGGATTACACTCGATAACCGCCAGCATATCCAGTTTTTGACGGGTCTCAAAGAACAGTTGATTGGCTTTTTCAATAATCACACTGATATTTGATTCGTAGATATCCCGGTAGGCATAATCGAGACAGATCAGGGTCATGAAGTTGTAGCAACTTGGTTGACAGCGGAACAGCGGAAAGATTTTGCCACGATAGAGATTATGGTCACTATCGGTCGTCTCTTCACCGCTAAAGGGGTGGCTTTTAGCTTCAAAAAAGACCCGCTGAGTTCCATCATCCTCTTTTACAACGACCATACAGCAGTTGACCGGAAGGGTCTCAATCGCACCGGAATCAATATCGTTCATGACAGAATCGAGGGCTTCCCGGTTATCGACAGAGAATTGCTGCAGCAGTTTCTTATAAGCTTCAAGATTGATGGGCCCCAGCCCCAGCACGGTTATCGTATTGGGGCGAAACTGATCCAACATACTCAATGTTTCAGGGATCTGCTGCAGGGGGAGGACCGCCTCGGGAAAAAAAACAAAATTAACTTTCTTCAGATTCCCCTGCCCCTCAATGATCAAATTGAGAATAGAGCGAATTGTCCGCCAATTTTGTTCCGGTTCTGCCAGATGATAAACAAAGTCTTTTTTCTTCAGACAGTTAGGTATCTGGCATGACAAGACATGTAGATGGCGCATCAGGGGAAATTTAATCAGTAATTTTTTCTCAACAATTTGAAACATGATCCATCTCACAAACTATTTTTAAACGGGACTCTTTTCACCATCTTGATCGTGCACAATGATCCGAATACAGGTCGAAATAAGCCCGCAGCAGATCAGTCAACAGTTACAGTTTCATTTAATTCAGAGATACCGAATTTTTTTGAAGAATTGGATCAGAGGGCTCCCGATATCTCGTACCGGTTTCTATAAGATTACGGAGCAGCAGTGAACGGTTTGGTTGGCTTATGGATTGTTGTCCATATCTGACCATGAGTTTCCAGTATAGCACCACATTCGGTGCATTCCAGCAAGTCTTTGCTGAAACCGTCGGCATGTAGGTCAATTTCCAGATGATTTTTGTGATTACAATAGGGGCAGTACATAATTTTGTTCCTCCATATCACTGTTTTCGAGCAAGGTACGCCCCAAAAAAGACTATGTAAAGGAAAAATTACCACAATTGAGATTTATTTGCCCAGAGTAACGCAGGTCGCTCTACTCCGAGGGTTTTCCATACTTCTCAAAAAACCAAAAACAGGCAAACATCAACCCCGGGGTCTTGGCAATACTTTCGTCAAACAGGAAAGCCCTGACTTCATTTAATGGGATAAATTCGAGAATAATCTGCTCACCACTGATACCACCACCCTTGTGAATCTTCATTGATTCATCAATCGTGGCAAAGAAAAGGTGCTGCTGGCTACCGGTGATCCCGACATTGGTAAAGAAGGAACTGACCTTCTCTAAAGATGCCAACGGGACAGCATATCCACACTCCTCATCAATCTCTTCCAGAGTGATCTGTTCCAGAGAGACCTGCTTGTCAACAATCCCGGCACAGAGCTCATAGGTACAGGTACGATTATGGGTCATATAAACGGCAGGACGAAACTGCTTTACCAGCAAAAAAGCTTTTTTATCACGATGGTAGAGAAGCACAGACACACTGTCGTGACTCTTGACTGCCTCCCAAGATCGTTTACTTCCATCTTGAGAATAGGACAGTTGCACCGGGTGAACAAATTTCTGCTCCTGCTGTGGAAGGGTTGTGAAATTGGTAATTTTAAAAGGCATGGAATATCCTTTAGAATCTTTGAACCGTGATTAATATAAAGAGATATAGGGCGACTTCGGATCAATGTCAACTCGCCTTTTAGGTAAGAGGGCAGGCAGGATCAGTAATATGGGGTGCCACTATCCAGCCTTTCCACTCGAATCCCCTGTTTTATTAGCCTATTTACCATCTTCTTTGTTGCGGCCACGGATGTGCTGTATGCTAGTACTGCCACTTCCCCCCCCGATTCCACCCGGTTCTGAATTATTCTGTCGATTTGCAGAGGTTGTTCTGCAAGAGAAATTTGCTCTGTTTGCGGTGGAATCAAAGCAAGAATATCTTGGTGAACGCGGTGATCAAAAAGAACCATATCCACTTGTCGAAGAATACAGCAGACTCTATTGGTCAAGAGGTCTGCGGTAGCCAGGTCACAATTGATGAAGTAGACGGTAGAAAACATTTTATTGCACTGTGTTTTCAGGGCGGCAACATCGAGATTTCCGGCATCCCGGTCTCTTTTTGCCCCTTCAAGTATCTGTTGAATCTCACTGGGGATGAGTGTGGCAATTTTATTCCGCACCATCTGTCCGACGGTGGGGCTGCCGCCATCTGTAGAAACAGCAATTTTGAGATTTCCATAATTGAGCAGGGACGAAAAATAGAAATCACAGAGTTCTGGCTTGTCCACACAATTGAAAAGGAGGTGGCGCTGTTTTTTCTTTTCCATGACTAAGCAGGCAACGTCAGGGTTCCCGGTAGCATCAATAAGGATTGAAGCCTGATCCAGATCAGAGCTACGCAGTTCCCTTTTGTTCTGTGGTATATCCATTTGCAGCAGTTCTTCACAAATTTGTGGGGCTATCAGGGTGAAGTGGATACTGTTTTTTTGTAGAATATGAGCTTTGTGTAGGGCCACCCTGCCGCCACCAATCAGGAGGATATGCGGTTCTACCAGGAGTATGGGAAGTGTTGCCATGGCTGATTCCTACAAAAGTCTCTGTCTGCTACTATTCTGTCATATCGATAAGACAAACAGACCAAATTTTCTGTTGAAATAGTTTGAATAACAAAAATAATCTCTGCCGTTCAGGGTATGTACCATATTTCTGGAAAAACAATAAATAGAACTAACTTTTCTGAACCTATTTATTTACTTGCAGAAAAGCTATTTTTACTCTCTAATTCATTTTATCAATATGGGCACG
>Ga0256827_10000987_pt1 | contig 17990 bp, 15 predicted proteins | sample CV84metaG_FD_185977 | JGI IMG/M metagenome (GOLD analysis project Ga0256827, IMG submission 185977) | Hydrothermal vent microbial communities from East Pacific Rise, Pacific Ocean - CV84 | ecosystem: Environmental > Aquatic > Marine > Hydrothermal vents | place: Pacific Ocean: East Pacific Rise... | reverse complement strand
CGTATTGTGGTGCTCTAGTATTTATACCTACATTGCCTAAATTATAGACAATTCCCTTGATAGCTGCTACCCAAAAGGTACTTCCTGTGGGCGTTGTACCCTTAGCGCCTGTAAGGGAGGGGGGGGGGTACATTACTGCTCTTTTGGTCTATACTATCAGCCTCGGCAGGTAAAACATGATTTATTTGTGCTGTAAGAAGTGTATTAGACAGAACAAATATTAATAATAAAATTGGTAATTTTTTCATCACTTGGTTTTGGATTAGAAGTTCAATCAATATTAAAAACATTATTTTAATTTATTGGAGATTTATTTGTTATTTTATTAACAAGTTATTAACAATACTAAACAGTCAAGCCGGCACTAGCAATACAATACACTTAGGGGTAACCTCCTCAGACCAGAACCTTACATACAGATTATCAAGCTTTTATAATAATCCATTATAGTTTCTTGTAATATTACATCACTATTCTTTCTATTTTTATATTACAGAAAAACGTAAATTTACCATCTATTTACTTAAACAAAATCCTATTGTGCTATGTCATTTAATTTCCACACCCACAATAAATCCAAAAATAATAGCCTTTTTAATCTACGAATAGGTATTGATGCAGATATGGATGAGTATCCATATTATTTTTCAGCAGGCATCCACCCCTGGGATATTGGGAGTATTGATGTTCCTATAAACTTATTAAAGCTGACATCTTACTTACAGCAAGAAAACTGCATTGCTTTAGGTGAAGTGGGCTTAGATAAAGTTTGTGGCACGGATTTGGATTATCAAAAGAAGGTGTTTCGTGAACAATTACACATTGCACATAAAAGCAACACCAAAGTTCTTATCATTCATTGTGTAAAATCTTATCAGGAAATCATTGAAGAGAAAAAGCAATGTCCTTATGAGTTTAAATGGGTATTACATGCTTTTAACGGCAGCGAACAATTAATCCAACAACTAATAAAGCACGGATTTTATTTTAGCTTAGGTGAAGCCTTACTAAACCCAAACTTCAAAATTACAAAATCAGCTTCAAGCATCCCTTTGGATAGAATATTCTTAGAAACTGATGAATCGGCTATAGGGATAGATAAGATTTACCAAAAAGCCTCTGAGATTTTTGAGGTAGATATCCACCGGCTGGAGAAACAAATTGAGAAAAATATTGAACTGGTCTTTGGCATAAATGTCTTAAAAACTTAAATTGTAAAGTTTTGCATAATTTGGCTAAAAATCTCAGGAAAAATTAATAATATTGCATCTTGATAATTAATAAAAATCTTTTACTAATAACAATTTAAATATGAGCATTTTAGAGAATCTTAAATACACAAAAGATCACGAATGGATCCGTATAGAAGGCGATGAAGCATATATTGGCATTACCGATTTTGCACAAGGAGAATTAGGTGACATTGTATTTGTTGAAGTAGAAACCGAAGGCGAAACACTTGATAAAGAAGAAGCTTTTGGTACTATAGAGGCCGTTAAAACTGTATCGGACCTGTTTATGCCAATCGATGGCGAAGTATTAGAATTTAACGAGGCACTGGAAGATGCTCCTGAATTAATTAATACCGATCCTTATAACGAAGGTTGGATTATCAAAGTTAAAATGGCTGATAAATCTCAAGTAGACGACTTACTATCTCCCGAGGATTATAAAGCCGTTATCGAAGGATAAGAATTCAAACATTAGAGTATTAAATTATTTAGTACTTTAGCAAATTAGTTTTAAGATAAAATTAAAGCTTTTAAATAATAAAACTATGGATAAAAGAAAAACTGAAAAGGCGAATTTAGAGAATAAAAGATCCATCTTTTTACAGATAGGATTTGTGTTTGCTCTCGCTGCAGTACTCCTGGGGATGGAATGGAAAAGCTACGATAAGCAGGAATACAACCTTGCTGAACGCGTTGTAGATGACACTCCGGAAGAAATCATTCCTATTACTGAGCAAAAAGTAAAACCGCCTCCACCAAAACCTCCACCACAAGTAACCATCATTAACGTTGTAGAAGATGATGTGGAAGTGGAAGACGAGATTGAAATTGATGTGGACATGGACGATGATACCGAAATGGAAGAATATGTTCCTGTTGTTGAAGAAGAAGAGGAAATTGTTGAAGAACAAATCTTCTTAGTCGTAGAGGAAATGCCTTCGTTCCCCGGTGGAGAAGCCAAGATGTATGGCTATATTGGTAAAAACATCGAATATCCACGTATGGCTAAAGAAAGCGGCATCAGTGGTCGTGTATTCGTCACCTTTGTAGTGGAAAAAGATGGTTCTGTAACCGACGTTCAAATACTTCGTGGTATTGGCGGTGGTTGTGACGAAGAAGCTGTAAGGGTTATCAAGTCGATGCCAAAATGGAAACCTGGTAAGCAAAGAGGTAAAGCCGTAAGGGTTCAATACCGTATGCCTATTAAGTTTACACTTCAGTAAAAAACATCTGATAAAAATTATAAAGCAGCCCCAAAAGGCTGCTTTTTTTATTCTATAAAATACCGGCCTCTGCTACGGCTTCTTCTTCACAGCTTTCTTTTTAGTTTCATTAGCAGGCGCTTTAGCTGATTTCTCCGAGGCTTTTTCTACTTTTATCTTTTGATTCCTACCTGTTAAATGGTCCGCAATCTTTTCGAGCGGATTCCTTAAATCATGCCCTTTTTGGCTGGGGACTGTCGACATATTACCATCGCGCGAAGCCACATATTTAGGCGATAGTATTTCAATACCTACTTCATCAAAAACATCTAAAATATTACTATTTAAATCCGACATGATGGCCGGGGTTTTCTTGGGCTGTTTGGTGTATACATTCAGCTCATAAGTTACATAGTTATCATCCAGGCTGGTTTGTAAAACAAAAGGCTTGGGATCGCGTTGAAGCAATTTTGTTCCTTTGGCTGCTTTAAGGAGGTATTTCTCTATATCGCGCCAGGGCACATCGTAGCCTATGGTAATCTCGGTATGCAGTATCAATCCGGTATCGCTGGCATTGGCCGAAAAATTAATCAAATGATTGGAGATGACTGCGGCATTAGGAATGGTAACATCCTCATTCTTGGCAGTTCTTATTCTTGTTATCAGAAGCGTTTTATCCACTACATTACCTACAACACCCATCACCTCTACCCTGTCGCCAATTTGAAAAGGACGCATATAAGTAATTACAATGCCGGCCACCATGTTGGCAATAGCCGATGTAGAACCTAAAGAAAATAATACTCCTAAGAATAATGACACTCCTTTAAAAGCCGGAGAATCGGAGCCCGGCAAATGAGGAAATATCATCACAGCTCCAAAAGCATATAATATTACTGTAAAGAGTTTGCGTGTAGGCACAGCCCAATCACGGGGGAAGTTTTTAAATTTTAGTTTTTCCTCATCTATATCGTCAAACATATCGTGCATCACCCTGACAAAATATCGCGTGATATAAAGTATGATGACAATAAAAAACAGATGTGGGATAAAATTAATAAACCCGTGAACAGCAAATAAAATAGGCGTTTCAATATATCCATAAAACACTTCTACCAAACCTTGGGTCCAGGGTAAGAACCCAAATAATAAAGGCAGATAAACAAATAGCAATACAATGATTAACACTACTTTAACGGAATGCGAAATAAAAACAAAGATGTTTTTGGTGTTTTTTGGAATGAAGTATTTAAACAGATTATTTCGTTTCTTTAGCAAACTCCTGTCAAATTTCATTAAGCGCTTATCGAGTTTGTTAAATAAGAATTTAATAACCCACAATAAAACAATTAATACTATTAAGGATAAAAAAGTAAAAAGCACCCGTTTGGCCCATTCCATAGCAGATAAATGGTATTTGTGTTTATACAACGCCTCTGCAAAAATATCACGCGTTTCTTTAGCCAGTTTTCCTATGCTGGTTCCTTTGGCATCGGCATCGGCTTTTATAATGCTAAAAGCCAGCTCATGGTTATACATCACATCTACAAAAGCTTTTCCTTCGCGCAAATAAATACTGTCCTTGCTTTCGTTATAGTCTTTGCCTAACACTTTTATTCTTTTAGTTATTTTCTCAGCACGTTCTTTGGCCGATAAATCACCATCAGCAGCAGCAATCCCAAACAAGGTATCCATCTTATATATCACTGGGAACACCGTATGATCATCCTGCAACGCAGGCTCAGCTCCGAGAGCAACATTTGTATGTTTTTTAAGCGAATCCTGTCCAAAAACAAGCAATCCCAAAAACATTAAAACAATAAACAAAAACTTCTTTAGTAACATAAAAATCCTTTCCTATTAAACTCATTCATTAAAGAACATATTGGGTTTAAAAACGAATAACAAACTGAGGTATAATCAATCTTCCCAGTTGATTATACTCCGAAACCTCACCGGTTTGGGTATTCACTCTTTGTAAATACACATTCTGAATATCGAATATATTCTGAGCATCGATACTAAATTCCATGCTGAATTTTTTAAACTCTTGCTTAAATCCGGCTCGAATATCAAACCTGAAATAATCATCAAATTGTTTCTCAAAGCTCTCTTCTTCAATATATACCGGCTTATTTTCGGCTACTGTTTTTTCGGAATCGATAGGTGTATACCTTTTCCCTCCAGCATAAGTAGCTTTAATATCAAACGACAGCGTATTCACACTTTTTCTATTGGTTTTATTTTTATTGAGCCCTATCTCTTTTCCCAGCAAAGCATTTACAATAAAATGACCATTAAAAGCAGTATTATACTCTTTACCATCGCTGCCCTTATATTTCGACTCATATAATGATGAGGTAAACAAATAATAAAAGCCCCGGTTTAAGAACTGCTCCACCGTCAGTTCCAACCCATAATTCACACCTGTTCCTTCGTTATTCATAGAATCGGGAGTGGCTACCCAAAAATCAGCCCCTTGATTTAGAATAGAATAGGAATCGGGTACACTTGCATTTACAGCAGCATTATAAATAGATTGATAATAAGTTTCTAACTTTAAGCGCATAAATTCATTCACCACCCAGTCATATCCAATCACAAAATGATGACTCTTTAGTAAATCCAGATTCTTATTATACATTAAATAATGACCGTTGGGTAATTGTGTTTGATAAATATAACTTGTAAAAGGCTGCGTTTGGCTATGCAAACCATAAGCAAAGCTGATGGAATGGCCTTGATTTATTTGATACCTAATCCCCAAACGAGGCTCAACAGATTGAGTACCATTAAAACTATAATATAAATAATGTAAACCGGCATTAATCGTCCATGCCTCGCCAGGCTTATACTGCCAGGATAAATATGGCTGAAACTGCCAGGAAGTCCCTTTATAATCAGAAAGAATACGAAAACCATCCGTTTGACTTACCGAAATACTATCAATCAAATAATAGCCTAACTGATCGGTGATCAGGCCTACTTTAAAATTATGATGAATGTTTATCCTTTTCGATATAAAAAAAACAGCACTCAACTTACTCTCCTGAAAATTATTCCGATAGGCCGGCTTTGGTTCATGGTCTATTTGCGAAATAGAATCTATCCTGGTTAAGAAATCATGATAAGAAGCTGCCAGGGTGAATTTGGCAAAAGAAGTGTTATTAATGATATAGGTATTACTTAAACCCACCACCCCAAGTTTTGAGTCGTTATACAAATCCTCATTATCACCCATATACATATCCTCTTCTATTTCGGTAGAATCGGCATTACTCTTTAGAATATCTATACTACTGATGCCTCCAATAGCAAACAAATTAAACACCCCCCATTTCTGCGTTGGGATATGGAGTTTCAGGCTTAAATCCTGATATTCCGGGACAGCAGTTCCAGTTCCAAAATCAACCCCAAGCTTGGCAAAAACCGCCATAGTAGAATACCTATAACTTATCAAATAGCTGGAGGCTTGTTTTTTATTGATGGGCCCTTCGGCCATCATCTCAAAGCCATTAAAGCCTATCTGCCCCAAGAACCTGTGCTTTTCGGTATCTCCATGGCGCATGCTGAGGTCGAAAACACCAGATAAGGCATTCCCATATTCCGCAGGGAAAGCTCCGGTATAGAAATCGGAATTCGATAACACATTATTATTTAAGATGGACACCGGACCTCCTGTACTTCCCATAGCTCCATAATGATTGGGGTTGGGGATATCTACACCTTCGTACCGCCACAGCAAACCCATGGGCGAGTTTCCTCTGATAATAATATCGTTACGGCTGTCATTCCCCTGATTAACACCGGCAAAATTACTGGCCATTCGCGACACATCATTGCGGGCTCCGGCAAAACGCTGGCTCTCCTCGATACTAAAACTACGGGCACTCACTGTAGCCATACGGTTGAGGGGTTTATACTTATCCTGACTGGCCACTATTTCTACTTCTTTAGCACTTATCATCGCTTCGTCCAATTCTATCCTCAGCACCAAAACCTGTCCGGTACCAAGGATTAAATTGCTTAATACTCTTGACTGATAGCCCAGATACGACACCTTAATACTCACTCGCCCAATGGGTATATCACGAAAAACAAAAGCCCCTTTTTCATCAACCGAAGTAGCCGTAAATGGTTCCATATTCAGGATGACCACATGAGCACCATATAAAGGCTCATGCGATACTTTATCCACTACCACCCCTTTAATATCCTGATAAAAGCCTTTGGGACTATCATCAACGGTGGATTGTGCCATCAACCGAGGTGCTAAAAACAAACTCATCATAAAAACCAGAATCCAGCTAACTTTATGCATTATAATTTTATTGATTTTGATAAAAAATGAATTTTTAAAGATAATTCTTTTTATAATATGAACAAAAGCAAACTTACCTGTATATGGTATTATAGCTTTGTGTTTCGTATTTTTTTAATAAATTGCAGGCATGGTACAACAGCAAGAAATCCTCTCTCAGTTTTTAAAGAATATTGTTTTAACAGGCAAACTCAATCGTTTGGTTTATAAAAAAGGAAAGCAATTATTCGAAAACGGCTCCTGCCACTTAATGACCAGCAGCACCGATAATTATGAGTATTTAGTAAGAGACGACTATGAGGATTTTAAGACTAAAATTATATTTCATCACGATAAAGTATCATTTGAATGTAGCTGTTTATCGCCTCATATATGTTCTCACGCCTTTGCGGTGGCCAAGCAAACATCGCAAGACCTGAGCCGCTCCTCGCAACTAAGCACTCAAGGTGTTAAGAAGTATTCACGCGAAGGTATGATCAATCGTGTTTTAGCTGAGAGAGCTGAGAGAGCAAAAGCCGAGAAATACCATATTGACTTCTCTGATAATATATATGGCGAACACCAGATTACCAATGAACAAGGGAAATTATACCATATCAGTTTTTACAATTTTGAGAAAAAGAGTGGCTATTGCTCTTGCCCCGACTACCAAACCAATAAACTGGAAACGTGTAAGCATTTGATATATGCCTTTGCCGAATTTGATAAGAAACACTCTAATGGTAAACTCCCTGCACAGACTTATCCCTTTTTAGAAATATTTCGTCATCCCAGCTTCGATTATCAAATCGCCTGGTTCTTCCCCCATAAGCCTCATGCCGATATACAGAAGGTCCTCGATGAGTTCTTCGATCAGAAACAACTTTTTAAGGTTTTTAAACTTGATGATCTACACATCTTTATAGAAAAGATACAGACTTTTAAAGTAGTGAAAATCCGTTCGGAAGTATTGGATTTTGCACAGAAATACTATGAAGAACAGGCCTTAAAGGATAGGTTTGAAAACACCACCTTTAATACCAAATCATTATTGAAAGAGCTATACCCTTTTCAAAAAGAGGGTGTCGAGTTTCTGGGGAAACGCAAAGGCTGTATTTTGGCCGATGAAATAGGAACCGGGAAAACGGTACAAGCATTGGGAACTGCTTTATATAAAAAAGAAGTATTGGGTATCGAGAACATAAAAATTATTTCGCCTCAACACCTTTTGGAGCATTGGAATACAGAAATAAAGAAATGGATTCCGCAGGATGTATCCTCTTCATTTGTGGTGGAGAGTTTCGAGGATTTGAGTACCCATTCCAATATTGGTTTTTTAATTATTGATGAGGCTCAAAAGATAACCGATTACGATTCTACGCTGCTGCAACAACTACATCAAATATCTTATAAACATATCTTACTGATTACCGACAGCAAGATTGAGAACAGCCTGATTAAGTTTTACGCTATGGTAGGGCTTATCGATAATCATCTGTTAACGCCACTTTGGGAATTATCTTATAATCACTGCTTATTCCACCCCAATAACCCCAACGAAATAGTGGGCTATTACAATCTGGACAAGATATCGAAGAAACTAAAAAATGTATATCTCCGAAGAGAAAAAGAAGATATTTATAAGCAACTCCCCGAAACAAATAAGATTACCATCCCTATTCCTTTGAATGATATTTTAAAGACAAATCAATATCATTTATGCCATAACACCCTACAGGTATTAAAGAAAAAGCACCCCACTTCTTATGATCTCATACAACTAAAAAAACAAATAAAACAACTGTTGGATATAGGGAAATACAACAGCAGTTATCCTCAAAAGGAGAAGAGCACACCAAAACTGTCGGAATTCAGGCATATCATACGTCATAAATTAATACTTGACAAAAAAGAACAAGTGCTTATTTTTATTGAGCAAAAGAACCTTCAGCAACAGTTAAAAAACATTTTAGAGCAAGAGAATAAAACCGTTGAGATAATTACTGATAAACCTCATCATTTAAATGATGAAACACAGTTCTTTATCAACTCCGGTTCCTTAGCAAATGAGCTTCCAACAGCTCATCATTTTATTTATTTTCACTTACCGGAAAATCCCAATGCTATCCAGGAAAGGATTCAGCTGATAAACAAACAAATTACCGGAGCTCAACAAAATAAAGTATATCTGCTGCAATCTACTAACAGCTTAGAATCTGTATTATACCAATGGCAACAAAGCAAAGCTTATCTACTGGATCAGATATCACATTTCCTGTCGAATAAAAGCACATCTCAAACTATTAACCTACGCCTAAAAGAAGAATTATCTCATGAATTAAACAGTCTTTTAAAATTATCGGAACCAAGTGACAATAAAGCCACCATCACACAAACCGATTTATTTGGGGAACCCGTTTTCGCTGAAAGAACCAAAACAACACCCCCCGAAAACAAAGACAAACCTCATCTTGAGGAGTTCATCAAACATCTCATAAAAAGCTATTCTGTTTTTGATTCATTAAATAATAAACAGAAGAAACTATGGCAAGAAGGAGCCATAGAAATCAAAGAAAAAGGAGATGAAATAGTCATCAGCATCAAGCGCCAAAAAAACAACTAAAAATACTATCTTTGCGCACTTAAATAAAAAATATAAATAAGATGAATTTTGTAGAAGAGTTGACATGGAGAGGTATGATACACGACATCATGCCGGGTACCGATGAACAAATGGAAAAAGAAATGATTTCGGCTTATGTGGGTATCGATCCTACAGCCGACTCCTTACATATAGGCCATTTAGTTGGTGTAATGATGCTCAAACATCTTCAGATTGCCGGCCATAAACCCTTAGCATTAGTTGGTGGCGCTACCGGTATGATTGGCGACCCCAGCGGAAAATCGGAAGAACGTAATTTATTAGACGAAGCCACACTCCGTAAAAACGAAGAAGGCATTAAAAAACAACTATCTCTCTTTTTAGATTTCAAAAGTGATATCCCCAATAAAGCAGAATTGGTAAACAACTACGACTGGATGAAAGAGATGTCGTTCCTGGAGTTTATCCGTGATATCGGGAAACATATTACTGTAAACTATATGATGGCTAAAGATTCGGTAAAGAAAAGAGTTGGTGCCGACAGTAAAAGCGGCATGTCTTTCACCGAATTCACTTACCAACTGGTACAAGGCTACGATTTCTTACACCTCTACCAGCATAAAAACTGCAAACTCCAAATGGGTGGTGCCGATCAGTGGGGAAACATCACCACAGGAACCGAGCTGATCAGGAGAAAAGCCAGCGGCAAAGCCTATGCCCTCACCTGCCCTTTAATTACCAAGGCCGACGGTGGTAAATTTGGTAAAACAGAAAGTGGTAACATCTGGCTCGACCCGGAAAAAACAACGCCTTATGCTTTTTATCAGTTTTGGCTTAACACCTCGGATATCGACGCCGAGAAATACATCAAGATATTTACTTTGCTTCCTAAAGAAGAAATCGAAAATATCATTGCCGAACATAAAGAAGAACCTCATTTAAGAAAACTTCAAAAGACACTGGCTCAGGATATCACCATCAGGGTACATGGTCAGCAAGAATTTGAGAATGCCATTGAAGCCTCAAAAATATTGTTCGGTAAAGCCACAACAGATGCCTTGAAAAAATTAGACGAGAGAACCTTTTTAGCGGTTTTTGAAGGCGTTCCTTCTTTTGATATTTCAAAAGATTTATTAGAAACTCCAATGGATATTTTAGAATTCCTGGCCGAAAAAACAGCTATCTTTAAATCAAAAGGAGAAGCACGCAGGATGCTAAAAGATAATGGAGTATCGATAAACAAATCCAAAATAAAAGACGATTATCAAATCACTATAAAAGATTTATTAAACCAAAAGTATATCCTGGTTCAAAAAGGTAAGAAGAACTATTTCTTAGTGAAAGTGTTTTAAACTTTAAACGATTAGGATTCAATTATTAGGGGATTTCATTTTATCCCCTTTTTTATTGCAATTTATATACACAAACCTACTTGTCTTTTAAGAAATTAAAGTTAAATTTGCGCTGTTGAAGTGGCTTTGCATACTAAAGGCACTTTATTTTTATTTGACAAAACCATTTATTATTAATTGATAACAAATGAACAGAAAATATACTTATTCCTTCTTCTTTGGTTTAAAAATCCTGGCTGTTTTAGTGCTCTTGAGTTCATGTATCTCGCAAAAGAGAATTAAATATATGCAACCGGCTCACGAAGACTCTACCAACAGGGTACTATTTCAAACTCCCGAATATCAAGAGTATCACTTAGGTGTAGGCGATAACCTCTATATTAAAGTGCAAAGCTTAGATCAGAAATCTAATGAGTTTTTTAACAGAGACCAACAAAACCGTTCTTCCGGCTATAACGATGCGAGTATTTATTTAGAGAGTTATACCGTTGATCAGGAAGGTAATATCTTTTTTCCTTTTATTGGTCCCATTAAAGTGATTGGCCTAACTATCGATCAAACAAAGTTGAAGATTGAAGAGGTGATGAATAAATACCTTAAAGAAACTACTATTATTGTAAAACTGGTAAACTTCAATATTACTTTTGTAGGCGAAATAAGAAGACCCGGTGAGTATAAAGTCTATCAGGATAAGATAAATATTTTTGAGGCTATTTCTTTGGCAGGCGATATCACAGACTATGGTAATAAAAACGAAGTGAAACTGATGCGCATGTCGGACGATGGCATGGTATTACACATCTTGGATCTTACCAAGGAAGACATCCTGGAGTCACCGTATTTTTACCTAAAGCCCAACGATGTCATTTATATTGAACCACTTAAAGGGAAACAATTTGCATTTGCCACCTTCCCTTATGCCTTGCTGTTCTCAACCATTACCACTCTTATCGTATTGCTAACCTTTATTCAAGTTAAATAAACGCCCATTATCGTGAACGAAAACTATAACCCTCAAGATATATATCAGGAAGAAGCTGTAGACTATAAAGCACTGTTTTTCAAATTCTACCGTCATTGGTATTTCTTTGTAGTTACTGTGTTTATAGCCTTAGTTATTGCTTTTTTATTCAATAAATACACCAAGCCTATTTACGAAGTTTCTACAACGGTATTGATAGAAGATAAAAATGCTAATGATGCTCAATCGCTCTTAGGATTAGGGTTTTCTAATAATATGCAAAACTTAGAGAACGAAATAGGGATCTTGAAATCCTATAAACTATCTCTGAACACCATAAAACAATTAGATTTTTATGTGTCGTACTATGCAGAGCAGAATTTTATTGTTAAGGAATTATATAAAGAATCGCCCTTCATTGTGGAGTTCGACACTAATCATATACAACCTCTTTCACTAAATTTCAATGTCAGTATCAACTCTTCGTCAAACTTTCTGTTATCTGCCGAAGGAGAAAATATCGACCTCTACGATTACGTTAAAGATGAAAAATTAGAAGATGAGAAAATTGAAGTGATTAATCTCAGCGAAGCTCATTCTTTTGGACAATGGATAGAAACAGAATACTACCGCTTTAAAGTGGTGTTAAGCCCCGAATTTGATGAAGAAAAAGATATAGATAAAAAATTATACTTTGTCTTTAACAGTACAAATGGATTGGTAGGGAGATATAAAGGCTTCGAGATTGAGCCTATCAATAAAGAGGCTTCCATTTTAGAAATCAAACTGAAAGGAAATAACGTAGAAAAATCGACCAACTTCCTGAATATGCTGACCAAAGTATATTTAGATTCGGAGTTAGATAAGAAAAACAGAATAGCATTAAGGACCATCGACTTTATTGAATCGCAATTGATTACAATTTCGTATAAAGTAGATTCTGCGGAAATTAATCTACAAAACTTCAGAACCGAAAACGAAGTGATGGATATGGACTTTCAGGCATCACAGGTGTTTGAACAGATGATGTCGCTGACAGAGAAAAAAGCAGAGCTTATGCTCAGCGATAAATACTATCAAAGTTTAAAAGAATATATCATCAAGAATAAAGATAATATCGATGATATTATTGTGCCTTCGGCCATTGGTATCGAAGATCCGGTGACCACGGCTTTTGTTACCAAGATTGTTGAACTTTATCAGGAGAGAGCAGAATTGCTTTATACCTCTACCCTGATTAATCCTGCCATCATACAAATAGATATCAGAATCAATAACCAAAAGAAATCGTTACTCGAAAATATTGACAATCTCGTTAATGCTTCCAGGATTTCTATTAATGATATTGATGAAAGAATAGCAGAACTCACCAAACAGATCGGGAAACTTCCTTCTACACAAAGGATGTTATTTAAGATGGAACGACAGTTTACACTGAGCAATACTATGTATACTTATCTGTTAAAGAAAAGATCCGAAGCACAAATTACAGCGGCTTCAAATCAACCCGATAACGAAATTATTGATCAGGCACGTAAAGAAAGCGCCGGGAGTCCGGTATACCCCAAAAAATCACTTAACTACCTAATAGCTTTGGTTTTAGGTGTAGTTTTACCGGTTGGATATATCTTAGGTAAAGATATGCTAAATGATAAAGTGATAGAGCGAAAAGATGTTGAAAGCATCACCAATATCCCTATCATTGGACATACCATTCATAGCCCTAAGGAATCGAAAATTGTAGTGGCTACTTCTCCAAAGTCATCCATCTCTGAATCTTTCAGGTCCGTTCGTACCAACCTGCAATCTTTAAATAAGGAACAGGAACAGCAAGTCATCCTGATTACTTCGGATATGGTAGGTGCAGGTAAAACCTATACGTCTATCAATTTAGCATCCATCTATGCTATGTACGGTAAGAAAACCCTGCTAATGGGATTCGACCTCAGGAAACCAAGAATACATAAAGATTTTGGTTTAAGCAATACTATCGGTATTTCGGATTACCTTAGAGGCGATTATCATATCAATGATATCATTCAACAGTCTTCTATCAAGAACCTGGACATCATTATGGCTGGTAATATCCCTTCGAATCCGGCAGAGCTGATTGCCTCTAAAAAGAATGAAGAACTGATGGCAGAAGCCAAAGAAATGTATGATTTTATCATTATTGACACACCTCCTGTAGGTTTGGTTACCGATGCCTTTTTATTAATGAAGTTTACCGACATCAACCTCTTTATTGTTCGTCAGAATTACACTCATAAAAAGGTATTTGCAGCCATTATTCAGGATGTTGAGAAACGTGAAACTCCTAATGTTAGTATCCTGATTAACGATGTGAGACCATCTAGCGATTCATACGGTTATGGATACGGCTATGGTTATGGATACGGCTATGGATACGGTTATGGCTATGGCTATTATTCCGATGATAAGGATATTGAAAAACCTTCGATATTAAAAAGGATTTTCCAAAAATCGTAACCCATAAATACTCAAAAAAACAGGCTGTCGGGAAATCCCGACAGCCTGTTTTTTTTCAATTAGTTCTTTATCTAAACTAAGCAGAAATAATACTTTTAACCTGAGCTAAGATATCGTTCCAAACGCTGTCTTTAATCTGAGCACCCATTTCTTCAATCACCTTTCCGGCTAATAAAGCACCTATTTTACCGGCCTTTTCCAATCCGTGATTGTTCAGGTAAGCAAATAAGAAACCTGCAGCATATAAATCACCGGCTCCGGTAGTATCAAGAGCTGTGGCTTCGATGATTCCTACACGAGTAATCTCACCATCTTTTAATATCATAGAGCCTTGTTTCCCTATTTTTACGATGCTCACTTTGGCGTAATCACCAATCACCTTCAGGGCTTTCTCAGGGTCTTCCTCTCCGGTAAACGACTTGGCTTCTTCTTCGTTAGCAAAAATGATATCTACATATTCTTTACTGATTCGTTGAAGAAATTCCAGCTTTGCCTCAACCACATTAAAACTAGCCAAATCCAGACTCACTTCCAAACCTGCTTCTTTAGCTGTTTTTACAGCTGTTTCTATAAGATCTTCGTTAAAAACCAGATAACCCTCAATATGCAGCATGTCGTAGCCTTTAAACAATTCGGGCGTGATATGCTTAGCCGACAAATCAACGGCGGCACCTAAATAGGTCGCAAAAGTTCTTTCAGAATCGGGGCTCACCATGGCTACGGCTCTTCCGGTTTCGGACTCACTCTCGAATAACTTAGGGGTGATATGGCTCTTTATCAAATCTTGTTTAAAGATATCACCATATTCATCCTGGCCTGTGGTTCCCACAAAGGCACATTCCATCCCTAAACGGGCAATACCGTGAATGGTATTTGCAGCCGAGCCTCCGGAAGCTAATGAGCTTTTTAAATCAGCCGTTAAATCCAGTATTTCTTTGCTTTTCTCAGCATCTACCAATTGCATACTTCCTTTTGGAAAGTTGATATCTTTTAAAATCTGATCAGTTTCCAGAGAAGTCATGATGTCAACCAGGGCATTACCTAATCCTATTACTTTTGCCATAATATTTACATTTTATTTTTTTAGGCTGCAAAAGTAATAATATTATGCTTCCTTTCCATAGAGAAGATATTTGATTTTTTTCATAGTTAACTGAATATCAAAATAAAATTTATATATTTACATATTAGATGATTAACAAAATTACTTTTATCAAACTTAACTCATTATGGGAAAAAGCACATCAAAAAAATGGACATGTAGTTCATGCGGAAACGAAGTAAGAGGCAGTAAGCCACCAGAAACCTGCCCTATCACTTGTTGTAAAGGATACAGAACTTATGTAGATCAGGGGCCGGCACCAATTGAAACTTATAAGTGGAAATGTAGCCAGTGTGGGGCTTTATCAGCCAGCACTTTACAACCTACGGTTTGCCCCATCACTTGTTGCGGTGCTACCAATTCGTATGTACCTTATCAAGAGCCCTAAAAGAATAATCGTATTTTCTGATGAAGCCTGCTTAAATGGGAATTTCTAGTATTTTTGCGCTATGAAGAATCCCATTCTCAGGCTTGCTATACCTAATATTTTAAGCAATATCACCGTTCCCCTGGTGGGTATTGTGGATTTGGCATTAATGGGTCATATGGATTCCGAGATTCATCTGAACGCCATAGCTATTGGAGGCACAATCTTTAGCTTTATATATATGAGTTTCGGATTCCTGCGTATGGGAACAACAGGATTTGTAGCTCAGGCTCACGGCAAAAAAGACCATACAGAACTGATTCATATCTTTAGCCGCGCTATCATGGTTGCCTTCTTTTTGGCTCTGGTATTAATACTGTTTCAATTCCCCATAGGCTTATTAAGTATTTATCTGTTAGATGCCGGCACAGAGATTAATGAACTCGCCTTAGAGTATTTTCATATCCGTATTTTTGCAGCCCCGGCCACTTTAGGCATATATGCTCTAACAGGTTGGTTTATTGGTCGGCAAGATACCAAAACACCTTTGATCTTAGCTTTAATCATTAATGTGGGGAATATTATTCTGAATCTGGTTTTCATCAAACTCTTTGGAATGAAATCTACCGGTGTGGCTTACGGCACACTAATAGCCCAATACATAGGTTTTATCACCGGATTAGTGATTATCTTTAAACGGAACAAACACCTCTTAAAGCTGTGGTCGTTACAAAAGACGCTTAATATAAATAAGATGAAAGAGTATTTTTCTATTAATAAAGACATCTTTATCCGTACATTATTATTGATAAGTACTTTGAGTTTTTTTACGGCAAGCTCGGCACGAATGGGCTCGGAGATATTGGCCATCAATACCATTTTATTTCAGTTCTTCTTATTCTTTACCTATTTTATTGATGGCTTTGCCAATGCTGCTGAAGCCCTGGTAGGAAAATATATTGGAGAAGGTAAGAAAACGAAACTAAAGACATTGATTCCGTTGATCTTTAAATGGGGACTGAGTATTAGCCTACCCTTTTCTTTTATTTATTACATCTTCCCCGAAAAACTGATGTATATCCTCACCGATCTGCCGCAAATCATCAGCGCTGCTGAACCGTATTTTATTTGGGTGGGCATCTTGCCTTTAGTCAGCTTTGCTGCTTTTATCTGGGATGGTATATACGTAGGCGCCATGGCGGCTAAGGCTATACGGAATGCCATGATTATCAGCGTGGTGCTGGTTTTCTTTCCTTTATATTTTGTATTGCAGCCTATATGGGGAAACCATGGTTTGTGGATTGCTTTCAATGCTTTTTTATTCAGCAGAGGTGCTATCTTACATTTTTGGGCTAAACAATATATTTACCCTAGTATAAAAACAATATAAGAGTAGTATAATAGTTGTTTTTAGTCGGCATACTCCAGTATATCTCCTGGTTGACACTTTAATACAGCGCAAATAGCTTCTAATGTTGAGAATCTAATGGCTTTTACTTTTCCCTGCTTTAGTATAGAGAGGTTAACAGTTGATACACCGACTTTTTTAGAGAGATCCTTAAGTTTAATTTTTCTTTGCGCTAGTACAACATCTAGATTTACAATAATTGGCATAGTATTAAATGGTTAGTGAGTCTTCTATATTGTTTAATAGTTTCTTATAATTCCCTTCATTTTTACCCCAAGAATACATCAAAAAAAAGCTTGTAGAACAAAAGTACATCATTGTTTTATCTTCAGTACTTTCAAAACGGATATATAGATTCTCTCCCCATGAAATTAATGACATTGGAGAAATTGCTAAAATTTCACTTGTATCTTTCTTTATATCAGTTAAAACAAAATTTGAATGTTTGATAACTTCAATAACTTTCTCAAACATTAATTTTTTTGAAATATCATACGCTTGTTTACTCTTATATTTGCTTGTTAAAAAATTATATTTACTCATAAAATAATATTTATAAGTAAGATTTTTTCTTAAGAATAGGTTTGTTATAAAAAGAATTATAATAAATAAAGCTAACATAATAAATACACTATCAGATACCTTAGAGTTAGTAAGAATAACAGATCCTGAAATGATAAATACTATGACAAATAAGTGCTTGATAGTCTTCATAAATAAATATTTTATGCAAAGATATCTATTTATTAATGAAAAGCAACTGTTAATTAATGAATATCGTTAATTATATAATTATATTCATTAATATGAGATTAATAAAAAGAATAATAAGTCCTTATAAATATGAATAAAACACTATTGTACAATAGTCCCCAAATGTTCACCTTTTACTATACGAAGCAAATTGCCTTTGGTGTTCATATCGAAAACATAAATAGGCATATTGTTTTCTTTGCAAAGTGTGAAAGCGGTTA
>Ga0256827_10000986_pt1 | contig 17997 bp, 32 predicted proteins | sample CV84metaG_FD_185977 | JGI IMG/M metagenome (GOLD analysis project Ga0256827, IMG submission 185977) | Hydrothermal vent microbial communities from East Pacific Rise, Pacific Ocean - CV84 | ecosystem: Environmental > Aquatic > Marine > Hydrothermal vents | place: Pacific Ocean: East Pacific Rise... | reverse complement strand
TTGCGAAGTATAATATGGAGATATATTATCTTCAACTGGAACTTGTTCCAATTGAGCTTTATATCTAATCATATTCTCTAATTGGTAATAAGACCAACCTTGTAAGCCTTTTTTAAATGATTTTGTTCCAGAGATGTTATCCTATTCCTGCAGACTTACCCAAAAAAATAAGTCTCTTTAATAAGCAGTTTATAAGCTCTATATAGGTATAATATATTTATATAAAAACAAAAGGTAGAAATATGAATCCTATAGATTTAAAAAACCACATCAAAGAAACAATTGAAATTGAAGCAAAACTTACTAATCAAGAATTCTTTATATATGAATATTCATACTCAAGTAATGATTCAAAAATTTCTTTAAAATCTTATATTGGTGATTCCCCTTTTAATATATCTTTAGTTTTTTCTAACATTGAAAATATTAAAAAAGATATTAAAATCGAATTAGAAAAATATAAAAATCAAGATTCTATTACAAACAAAGGACATTAAAATGATTAAAAAAACAATTCTATTATTAGCCGTAATTACAGCTTCGCAAGTATCAGCTAAAGATTATAAATTATCCAATGAAAGAGTTTTAGAAAAGAACGTTATTGCCGCTAGTGTCGTAGTTGATTGGTGTGTAGGCACACAAGTTTGGCGCGAATTTAAAAGAGGTCGTCGTGGTGGGTTTTCTCAAATTCTTATTGTAAATAAAGCTCACAGAACTGTTCCTTTAACCTGTGATAAGTATCAAGAATATAAAGATATTATTTAATTTTAAACTTCCTTTATAATAAATATAAAGGATTCTTTTGGGATAACTTCAAAAAACAATTAGATAAATATCACCCTTCTTTATTCTCTTACTCTTATTATTCGTTTTTTATATAAACTTTATTATTTTCTCTCATAATAATATTCACTTCTTCCAATCCAGAAGAAATATATTCTTTCAAAAAAATATTTTTAGCAATTATTATTTTAATGATTTTAGTTAAAATAACAAACTTTTTCAGCAAAAAAATAGAGAAAATTATAAAAGATAAACAATATGAAAAATAAATTATTCAGCATTATTTAAGACTATATTTTATATAATAAAAGAAATTTTATTATAAGGTTACAATATGTATTCATTAAAAGAATTTAAAAAAGAAATTTTATCTAGTCCTGAAGATTTAAAACAGTTGATTAAAAATGCAAGTGAAAAATATGATTTAAGTTTTTTTGAAAGTGATGAAGAAATTGTAAATTGGTTTTTTGTAGAATATCCAGAAACTTATCTTTATCAAAGAATGATTAGAGCAGATAACATTAATTTAGAATTAAAAAATTTATTCATACTTAATGGTGATTATTATGTTAAAGTTGAAGGATATAATGACTGTTCCACCAATTTAGATTTTTATACCTTAACTATTGAAAGAAACGATAAACATTTTCTGAACGAAGTAGATTATAAAAAAGATATTGCTTTATTAGAGCAAGGTATATTAGATACAAAAGATTTTAATAAGCCTAAAATAAATGAGTTAGATGAAAAAATGTTTAAAACAACTGATAACTTTCACGGTAATTATTTTGAAAATGACAAAGAATATTGCAATGGAGAGTTTATTGTATTAAAAGGAAATATTGATTTGTATCAAATATCACTTTCTGGAAATGACGACTATTCAATCACAACAGATTTTATTGATAAAGAAAAAGCATTATCTGCATGGGAACATTTATGTAATTTACCAGTAGTTAATCAAACAGATTTGAAAAATCATTATTTCTCTAATTAAATAAATATTAAGTAGGTTGTAAGTCTGTAAATGTTATAATATACTTACAAAAAAACAAAGGCTTAAAATGAAAACTTCTTTAATTAACAAAACTATTCAAAATGCAACTTTAATCGAAAAATATATTAAAAAAGATTTGTTTGAGAAATCAAAAACCATTGTTCAATACGCAGAACCAATTGTTGTTATAGACTTATTAAAAGAAAATAATAATTCTACAAAAAAAAGCCTTTTAGAGGCATTAGAAGATGAAAATGTTTATAAAACTTCATTAACAGTTAATGAAGAAAAAGTAATATTTATATTTAAAACTCAAGATTGGAAAGGGCAAGAAGATTATACAATCCAAGTTCCTATCGCTTTCGATGATATGAATATTTATACATTAGAATATTTTTACAAAATAGTAACAGATTATGTTAATAAGAATATTGAAGAAATTTTTGATGCTGTTGAAAGAGAGAAAAAACTAGAAGCTATCAATACTTTTAAACAAAGTATGGTAGCCTAGTTTTTAAATATTAAGGCTTCTACATACACTTTTATAAAGATTTTGTAAGTAAGAAAACCTTAAATGATTATTCTCAATATATTCATTATTATACTTCTAACTTTATGATATTACCTTATTAAAAGATAAATTTTTATTTAAAATTATTGATTTATTTATTTCTTCTTTAAAACTATTAGTAAACCAGAACTAATAGTTCTTAAGTTTATTATTTTTATTGTAATCTATATATATCTTAAATAGTTAAGCAGGTTATAAGGCATTTTATAGTATAATTTATATACAAAAAAAATACAAAGGTTTATATTATGGATTTATTTACTATCGCAATTTTAGTTATCGCAGTTTTCTTATTACCAGTTGTTTTGAAAAGTATCGGTGGATTATTTTTTAATTTTATTAAATTAGCAGTTATTGTTGGTGGCGGGGCTTTTATTTATTTTAATTATACAATTTAGATTTTAAAATTTTTATTGTTTTTAAGCAGTTTATAAGGATATTTTTGATATATTACTGGTAATTAAAAAAAAACAATCAATATATTAAAAAGGTATTATCATGACTAACATTACTTCAACATTAAATAATAGACAACTTAAAAGATGGAAAAATGCTTTAAAACAAGTTGCTAAATTAAATAAGTATATTAAAAAAGATTTTTTAGTTATAGACGACACAAACAGAAATGATGGACCGATTTTAAGACCTTTTATTATTAGAGATTATGATGGAATTTCTTCTATTGGAATTCTAGATGGTAACGCTTTTTATTGTTATGGTGATAATGATGTTACTTATGATAATGGTATCATGCATACTTCAATGGAAGATTTTAATAAACAGTTTAATAATTTATCAGTTTATTCAAAAGTAGCGATTTAAGGAGAAATAATGTATTCAGTTAAAATATGGTTTATTACAGAAGACAATACAATTGATTATTTACAAAGCAATAGTCCAAAACATACAAAATCTGTATTAGAAAGTGGTGCGGGTAGATACTCGTTAGATATACAAGAAATAGGAAACGTTCTTGTGAACTTAAAGAGTTAAAATGAAAAAAAATAATTTACCCAATAAAAATGAAAATAAAACAACTAATTTTTTTGATAAACATGGAAATGAATTATTCGTTGGTGATGAGATTTTACTAATCAATTGGAATGAAAATCAACCTGAAGAATATAAAAATGAAAAAAGAATTATTTTTATTCATGAAGAAGATGGATTTTGTATTAAAGATAATCAATATAATACTGGTTGCTGGTGTTCTATGGATATGATTAACTTTGATTTATGCGAAAAAATCAATAAAAGGACTACTGGTAACGGAAATCATTATCATGGTATCGGGGGAGATTTTATTTAAAATAATTTAATTATTATATATTTTATTTTAAATTATGATTAAACGAATATCATTTTCTCTAACACGGATATTCGTTTATAAAAACCCGTAGTATGATTAGAACTAATTAAATTTAGTTTTTCAAAATCGTAATGGTGCATTATTTCGTGTATCAATGTTTTAATTAATGTTTTAATAGCAACTATTTTTTTTGTCTTTGGTGTAATACCATATAATGTAATATAAAAAGTTTTTTTACTAATGTTTCGTGTATATGAACCATGGGTAGTTCCTCTACCTGATTGTGGTCTTGCACCTTTAAGCTTAATAGGTAAATTATTTATTCTTAAGGATTTACATATCATATCAGATAGAGTTTGTAAGTCTTTGTTAGTATAACTTTTTTTATTCATAATAGTTATAGATTTATTGATAACAGATTGTGATATTTTAGTTATTTTTAATTCTTCTATTTTATTACTTTTATTATAATCATTCATATTTACAATCCTTAATTTGTTATATATATTATACCATATAAAGCATTACATATAACTTAATTCATCTAATATATATAAAAAAGAATATATAAATTAAAAGAAAATTTAAGCAGTTTATAAGCTTGAAACCGATATACTATAAGTATCAATAGTTGGGAAACTAGAATTCCCAACTGGGACTTTCTGTTTTCTAGCTATTAGAAAACAAAAAAAGGTCTCAAACATGAAAGCTTCATTACAAAAATCAAATGATATTTTTTCAAATATCCAAGATTTAAAATCAAAAAAAACAAAACTTAACGAAACAATAAAAAATGAATATGATAATTTAATTAGTATTCTATCTCAAGAACTTAATATTAAAGTAGGAGATAAAGTTTATTTAAATCAATATGAAAAAGAAGTTGTTATTTCAAAATTTGATATATCTTATTCTTCTAGATATTCACATGCTGATAGCTTTAAAGAATATCTAACTGATGAAGAATATACTATTCACACAGCACGTAGATATGCTTTATGGGCTGAATGTTATGAAGTTAATAAGAATGGTAAAGTAAATAAAAAAACCCTTCCTGAATATAATAGATTTTGTTTAGAAGATATTAAAACTTCTACAACTAAAATAGAAATAAAAGACACAAGGTTAGAGGTTGAATTAAGAGATTTAAACACTTTAAAATATGAATACGAAGATATATTTATTGAAATTTGTGAATTTTTAAAAATAGATTCAGAATTAGATGATTTAGATGAATTAAGCAATACTGATATTGAAAATATATATAAAACTTTAAAATTTAATTTTAGAAGTATCTGGAAGGAATTATAATGTTTATTCTTATTATTAAAGACACTTTAAAAAAACTTAAAATAGAAATTGAATATGAAGATATTAATGATGCTATAGACGCACAATCACTAATTGATTTAGCTGAAAATTGTATTATTACTGAAATAGAGGAAAGATAATATGAGCATTTCATTATCTTTCCTTGTTCTATTTATCGTATTTGCTCTTTCTGCAATCATCCAAGGTATTAAATTACAAGATAATTCGAATTGGAAAAATAAAAGAAATTCTAATACAAAAAATAAAGTATTTATTTTAATTCAGAAAATTTATCTAAAAACATATTTATATTTATTAGTATTTTCCGGATTTTCTTTAACAGGCTTCTTATTAACGGTTTAAGAAATAATTCTTTTAATATTTAAGCAGACTATAAGCTTAAAGACGATATACTATAAGTATCAATAGTTGGGAAACTAGATTAAAATTCCCAACTGGGAACCTCGTCTTTTTCTTAACTATTAGAAAAACACAAAAAAAGGTTCCAATATGAAAACAACTTCAAATACACTTAACCAAACTTTATCTATCATTCTTGAAAAAGAAGAAATTATCAAACAAAACAGCATTGCTATTTCACATATTAAAAAAGAATTTACAGAAAACAACACTCCTAAATTTTCAACAGATGATTTTTTTAATGTTACAAAAATAGATGTTGGTCTCAATTATCAAGTTACTTCTGTTTCTACAACTAGATTGTCACAATCACTTGAATATAAAATATCTTCTTCATTAGATGCTATATTTAACTTTGACGTTGATAAAACATCAGAAGCATACCAACAAATGCTATTAGCTTATCATGGTCTTATGTTTATCTATACACTTACTGAGTGTGGTAAAAATGGACGTGCTAAAAAAATTGGTGGAAGAACACATATCTTCACAGAATTTGAAATTGAATCTTATATGAAAAAAAATATAATTTCTTCTGTAAAAGGAGCTTAATTATGAAAACAAAATATTTTGTTCCAAAAATTGGACGTGGAAATCATTTTTTTAATGTTAGATACACACCAGATATTTACACCGGCACTTTAAGAAAAGTTAAAGAAGAATATATAGAAGTTAAATCTTTAAGACTTGATAAAGAATTATTTTATCAAAATCAAACAGTTGTAGTTATAAATGATATTGTTCAAGATAGCAAAAAACATTTTCTTATGGAGTTTTTAATGTTTGATACATTAGAAGCTGCTGTTGAAAAGAAAATTGAATTGATAAATAAAATAAAAGAAGAAATGTTAGATGAAAAAAATATATCTTATTTACTTGAGAAGCTAGAATGTGGTTTGAATGTTTCAAAAGAAGCTTTAATTGATAAAAAAAGAAGCGATATAGCCAATATTACAAGTTTTATTAACGAAACACTAGATAAAGATATTATTAGTCTTAATAGTGGGATTTTAGTCCAAAACAATATTCGTTTTAATAACTTATAAGTAGGTAATTTAAGCAGTCTATAAGGGTATATTTAGTATAATATATATACAGAAAGAGAGAAGATAACTTCTCCTTAAAAAAAAAGGACTTATAAATGACTTTAACAGAAAATGAATTTGACACTAACTACACTTACAACGATACGATTATCAGTAAAGAATTTGATGAAGAATCACAAAGTGGTATGCTTGAGACTTATGGTGCAGATTATCAGCAAGTTCTAGCTATTCACGAAGTTGCACCCAAAACTATTTGGGCTATGGTTGATAGCGAAGATGGTGAGAGCATGGAAATCATTACAGGTATTCAATCTTCTTATGCTGGAACACCTATCTATTATGTTATCACTAACGAAGAATGGAAAAGTGAAGAAGAAACTTATACTATTGGTCTATTTGAATAATTTCAAATAGATATTCCCAACATTTAAAACTATTTAACTCTAAGTAGTTTTACTCCGCTTTATTTTTATTATTATGCTATTATATTCTAAAATAATAGGATTAAATATGCTCCCAAATATAAAATCACCAGAAAAGTTATGTCAAATATTAATAGATAAATTTATAAATGAAGAAATCAAACCAGAAGAAGTAATATCAGTAGATGGAACTACTAAAGGCAAAATTAAAAATAATGAAATTGGTGGTTGTGATATATCTGATAATAATAAACCAGAAATACTAATGATTGATTTTACAAAACATATAAAAATAGAAGATATAAGTTTAGTTGATTATAAAATGTATAAAATATCTATTTTTGAAAAATTTAATTATTTAATAGTATTAGAAAATATTATTGATAATATTGAAAAAGAAATATCTAAATTCGATTATACAGATATTATAGTTATCAAAAAAGATAACCTTAAATTAGAATTAAAGTATTTATATGGAAAGGAATATAAAAACTCTTATATAGATATTGCAGCTTCTTTTTTATTTTATGAAAAAAGTTCTAAAAAAGAAAAAATAGATATGTATTTCTATGTGAATAACAATAAGATAAAATTTAATTTTTTAGGAGATGTTTGCTTTACATTGAAAGGTTTTAACAAATAATATATATAAATAATAATGCATTATTTAAGCAGGTTGTAAGGTATATTGCTATATAATATACTTATATAAAAAGAAATATTATTTTTCTTTAAAAAAAACAAACAAGGACTTACAAATGGGCGCATATTACGAAGCAACAATCGACGGAATTAGATTTGATACACATTCAATGGATAATGGTTTAAAACTAATGGAACATTCATATTTAGAAAATGACTATTGTATTGCAATGGAGGTTATTTTATCAGAAGAACCAGCATCAGTTGTTTGGTTATGTGATTATCATGAACCAGACGGACACACTCAACTCACTTGGGAAAATACTAATGAATTAGGTGTAAACAATGAAACAAAAAATTCTGTAGAAGATTTTAAAACAAAAGAAAGATTTATTATCAATCTTGATAAAAAAGCTTATTTTTCTACAAAAGAACTTATGGAATTATCAGAAAATGAAAATGACTGGGTTATCCACCCTTTACCACTTCTAACAAATTCTGATACAGAATCTTCTGGTGGTGGTGACTATCACGAAGAATTATCTTGGCGTGCTGACTGGTGTGGAGATAAAATATCTGTTCGTTTTGAAAGACCAGAAAATATGAATAACATTTCTAAAGATGTTTTTCTTGTAGAGAGCTGGTAACCAATTATGAGCACTTATATTGAAGGAGCTTTAATTATTGGAATTAAAGCCTCAGAATTATCTATTGACCCTAGTAAATTTGATGAAGATTTTGATAAACTTTTTATAGACGTTCGTGACAATGAAAAAAATATTGAAATAGGTTTATTTGGTGTTGAATATGAAGAAGATATTTCTAATGGCTATATTGGGTTTAAAGTATGTGATGATGGTGTGATTGAAGATTTTAATGTTATTTCTGATAAAATTAAATCCGTTTCAGAAATCGCTATGAATTATTTAAAAAGACCAAAACTTATAAATACTTTTTATAGATATTAAGCAATTTATAAGTTCTTACTTGATATAATATATTACAAAAAAACAAAGGACTAAATATGGGAACTAGAAGTAACATTGGTTATAAAGATAAAGAAACAGGTGTAATCCATTTTGTATATTGTCATTGGGACGGTTACTATGATGGCGTAGGTTCAGACTTACTTAGTAATTATCCTACATATGAAGATGCTGTCGCATTAGTGCAAAAAGGCGGAATGAGTTCACCCGGAGACCATTACGCTGATAAAGGTGAAAGTTATGAAAACAATAAACCTCAACTAACTACTAATCCAACAGACGTTATACAAGAAGAATATGCATATATTCATAGTGATGGATTATGGTTAGCTTCGGATGGAAGTCAAAGCTTTAGACCACTGACAGAACTAATTTAAGTATAGATTTTTCTATACTTTCACCGCTCTAAAGGAAATCCAATTAAAATTATAAACAACCCTAAAATTTCAAACATTATTGTTAATGAAAATATATTTCAACTTACTTTTAAAACTAATAATACTACACATAAAGCTATCTTAGAAATTGATGAAGTATTACTTAAAGAATTGAAAAGTTATCTACAAAGTGTTAATAAAAACTTTCTTAAAAAGATTTTTTTAAGTGATAAATTTGATAAAATAGTTAATCTTTATGGCTGTTATCAATTTTCCGATTTTGATTTTTATTTAGATAAAAATAATAATAATAACTCTTTTGTTTTTAAACCAAATGGTAATTCAAATCTAACTGTTAATATGGATAATTCAAATATGAAATCTTTTATTTCTAAAATTATTAAACATGTTAAATTAAAATCATAACATTCTTTCTGCAGTTTTTATTTATTAATATGATTTACAGAAAGAATGCAGAAAGAAATAGTTTCAGTTCTTATTAAGCAGTTGTTTAGTATAATACTTTTATAAAACAACTAAAAAAGGCTTTAACTATGGAAAATCAGAAAATTTTTAGAGAAAAAAAACATGAGTTTATCGAACTTATCAAAGAAAAATACAATGAAATTTTTAATGCTTCAAATAAAAAAGATATAAGCCATTCAAGTTGGTATCATAATTATCATGGCTCTTATGGTATGCAAGAAATTTCTTTTGAAAACAATCGTTTTTATATTACTATTATAGTTCATTCAGTAGCAAAAAAACTAGTAATACCTTTTAACGATATGTTAGAACGGGTTTATCTTTTTGACAGATTTGTATTAGAGGGATATTATACATTATCAATCAATACAGACAAAATTCATGATGATATGAAAACTTCTAATTCAACTGATGGTTATTTTTTAGTTTTAAACACAGAAAATATAGCTTTTCTTAATGATAAAATTAATAAAGATTTAAAAAGAGATTTTGAATATTCTATGGAATTTTATAATAGACAAGTAGAACACAATGCTACATTACCAGACAAACCAGAATATGATTTTAAAGATTGTAGTTTTGAAGAAATGATGACTTTATTACAAGAAGAAGATTATGACAAATATAAAAAAGATACTTATAAGCCAGAATTACAACAAATAGACCTTAATAATTATTTAGTATTAGAAACTTTTACTTAAAGGATATTTTAAGCAGTATATGGGTATAATATATATACAGAAAGAGAAAAGATTAAATTCTTTTCCTAAACAAACAAGGATTTTTAAATGACATTACCAGCTTCAAATATATCACAAACTACAATAGCTTATCTTTTTAGCGGCAGAGAAACAATTACTCTTCCTTTTTACCAAAGAGGTTATTCTTGGGAGATAAAACAAATAGATGAATTATTTGCTGATATCCTATTAGGTTTTAAAGAAGCAAAAGAAGATAATACAGTTGAAGATGGTTATTTACTAGGTAATATCGTTCTTTTAACATTTGATAGAAAAGAAAACTTTCTTTTAGATGGACAACAACGTTTAACTACTATGTTTCTTATCCTTGAAGAATTAAAAAAACATATTCCAGAAAAATATGCTGGTCTTCAAAGTATTATCAATAGTGCTATATATGAAGTTGATAGTTATGGTAATACAAATGAACAAATTAAAATTAAACGTGAAACGAAATCTGGTGAATTACTTGATTTTGGTATGCAAAGAAAATTACATGATTATATTATCAATAAAGTTAGAAATGAATTACTTTATGATGAAATGTTTGAAGAAAACGAAATGATTGATTTTTTACTTAACATTAGTTTTATGACACAAAAATATGTTGGTCATTCTACTGATACAGATTATAAAAATAAAACTTTTAAGAATATCTTAAAATATTTTGTAAAATTCAATACTCGTGGTAAAGCATTCGATGAAACAGAAATGACTGAAGCAATCGCTTTATTGTCTTAAAAGAAGTGAAAATGAAAAAAATAATCTTTCTTTTAATTTTTACTTCTAATTATTTATTTGGTGGTATGTGGTTAATGAACCATAATAGAAATATAGATACTACAGAAAAAACTACTGTATATAATAAAAAAAACCGTATAAATTCAGTTAAATATAAAGATATGACTACAACTGAAAAATTCAATTTATTTGTTATTCCAATAAGTGTAATTGCAATATTATTTTTATTTAAAAATCGTAGAAAAATAAGATATAATTAGTCCAAAAAAAGGATTACTATGGATTTTATATATAAAGATATTAATAGCGAACTAGCTTATCAATATCTCAAGAAAAATCTACTTCCAAATATAGAAGAATATACAAAAGCTAAATGCTTTGGTTGTTATTTTAATAATCAACTTATTGCTGTTTCAAGAGTTGTAACTGGAACTACCCGCAAAGAAAATATAGATTTAATTAAAAATGCAAATATTCATATAAATTTAGAAGATATAGCCTATTTAGCTGGTATATTTATTAATGAGAATTTCAGAGGATTAGGTATTTCAAAAGAACTTGTAAATTTAAGATTAAAATATATTTCCAATTTAAATTTTATTAAACTTATTGTAACTGACATAAGAGAAACAAATCCTATAAATTATAATTTTAAAGAAATAGGTAGATTTAAAAATCCATTAAATCCTAAAATAAATATGATTTGTTTAATCAGTTTTAAATAATAATTTTTATAATAAATTAGATATAATCATCTTTAAATATTAAGGATAATTATATGAATACAGATAATATTTTAAAATTACTAACAGATATACCAGATGAAAATTTTACCATCACTCACAAAGATAAAAAATATACTACAACAGAATTACAAGAATTATTATCAAATAAAAAATTAAAATTTAGAGAATTTAATTTTTCTGCAATTGATGATGATAAAGATGAAATATTAGAAATATTTATTAAAGAAAAATTTAATTTTAAAGATTATATTAAAAATATTGGATTATTAGAATTTCTTTTAATTGCCGGAATGACTATCTTTATACTCGCAATAATCATAAAATTTGCTTCAAGACTTATATAAGTTAAAGTTATTTAAATATTTATTTGTATCCTGACATAATACGTCACTTAACATAGTTATAATATAGATAATTAAATACAGGAAATTAAAATGAGATATATTACAGAAAACTAAATAACTTCTAAAAGAGAAATCTTTTAAATTTATAGTTATTGAGAAATAATATGCAAGGCGTATGGAAAGAGAATCTTGGTGGTTGGAATACGAAAGGAATTAAACGTAAAAAACAAACAAGAAATCATACTATCAAAGATAAAGCGAAAGCTATACTGAAAAACTATTCAGAAGAACATGACGATTTAGAATTATACAAATCTGATAAAAACATATTAACTAATTCTAGTATTACAGAATATACTACTTGCTGGAGAAGAGAAAAAAAAGTTTTTCCTACAATAGTTAAATATTTTAAAATTAGACTTTATTTTGACAATATTCATGGTAAAACAGAAACACACACTTTTAGAGCTTTTTTACATAATGGTTTATGGCTAACTGAAAATTGTATTTCTATATTTGATTCACTAGATTTAAGTTGGCAGCAAAAATATCATGCTTATATAGTTAAAGTTAAGTTAATAGGTGAGTTTAGACCTAATTGGACTGAACATAAGAAAGTAGAAATTTCTTATAACACTAGTTATTATCCAGAAGGAACTACTTATCTTTATAACAAACCCTTTTATGATTGGAGACGTTGGTTTTTATACAAACCTAACAAAAGAAGGAAGTTTGCTCTTCATACAGCTAATTCTGCTGATAGAATGGCTATAAAAACTTTTATATCTAATAAAGATTGGGATGCAGAATTAAAAACACATGCACTTAGTAAATCTATTCTTTGGGAAATTTCCTAGGGATAGATATTTTATTCAGATGTTTTAAAATTTATAAAACTTCTACTTGAAATATTCTTATCTTTTATAAATTTATCTTTCTTACTTTCTATTAGTAATGCTAATTTATCTTTATTATCTTCTTGTAATAATTCAGTGTTTTCTACTATATCTATTTCTAATTCATTATATAAACCAGTATCAGCTATAATATATAAATCAGGAAATTTATCTAAAAAAAGATATATTAGTTTTTCTATTTCTTGCTTATCTTTTTCAGATATTTGGTCTTGATTTAACGGAAAATCTTTAAACATTAAATTACGTATTAACTTTTCCCATTCATCTGTACTTCCTATTAACCTTGCTTTAGCCATATTATAATTTATAAGACTATCACATATATAAGAAATATATTTATTATCTATATCTTTCGAGATTAAATATTTATTAGTAAATAATTCGCAACTCAATTTAGAACGAACCTGGTCTTTTATTGCCAAATCAGATATCTTCCTTACGTTATATTCATCATTAAAATTTTCAATTATATTTTCTACATTATTACTTACATAATCATAAATAGAAGTTTTAATTCTATTTTCTACTATATCTATATCGTCTATCAAACTGTCTAAATATTTTTTTCTAATTTTATCTAATTTATTCTTTTTAACTAATAAAAAATCATATTCTTTTTTAAATATTTTTTTTACTTGTAATAATTTTTCTAAATCTTCTTTTTCCAATTCTTCTTGGATATTAACTATACCTAAGATTGTAGATAATTTATTTATGTAATATTCTCTATTTTTTTTCATTTTTATTTCCTTTAACAACATTTAACTGCTCTATTTCTTTTAAGTTTATTTCCTTTTGAATTATACCATCAAAATACTTATTATCTATCAACGTTAAAGATAATAAATTTAACATTTCCGCATTAGACATATTAAAATCTCTTAATAAACTTTTGATATCTAATTGAGTATGATTTTTTAAATTTTTCCATTTTTCTATTGAATTTTTCTCTTCTATTTCTTTTAATAAAATAATTTCTTTATTATTTAAATCATCAAATTTAGACATTAAGTTATTATATAAATATCTTTGAATATAATCTTTTATATCTTCTATATTATTAAACTCCAAATGGATAAATATTGCCATAATAAAAAAAAGTTTATATAATAAAAAGATATTTAAGAAGTTTTATATATAATTAGCTCATTATCTAATATGTGGTATTACTTTGCATAAACAATTATAGCGATAATCACTTTTACCACATATCTTTATATTTTATTTTTGATTATTATTATTTAACCTATTTATCGTGTTATATTGTGATATTAACCATACTATTTTTAGTATAATATTCTATTTTTTTGTATCAAAATAATACCGAAAATACTACCACCAAAACCACCCCATAACGTAGTATTATGTGGTAGTGAATTATTATTTATTTTATTAAATAGATTATCTTATTTTAAATTTATAATATAAAAAAAATCAAATTTGCTTCTAAAATAATAAAATATACAAATCTTGCATCTGATATTAAAAAGACTAAAAACAAAAAAAATGGATTTAATAGAATTTAAGAAGTAATAAAGCTTCTATTTGGTATAAAAAAGAAAAGGTTTAAAAAGTATGATTAAAAATAATATGGCTACTTTAAAAGTAAATTTAATAACTTCCGACTATAGCGCAGCTATAATTACATATTATAATGATGAAATTTTAGAGGATAAACAATTCATCGATTTTTTAGATGATATGCTTATTTCTTTAAAAGTAACAGACCCTTTTTCTAGACTAATAATTGAACAAAAAGAAACATACTTTTTAAATGATTCCAGTTTTCTTAATGGAATATTTGATATAAAATTAGAAAACCAATTAGTTGTTTTTAAAGGCAAGAAAGTAATAGCTTATTCTCCGTTAGAAGATATTAAAAAAAAATATTTTCTATCCTTTAAATAAATTAAAAAATTGTTTAATGGGATTAGTTGTATTGTTTTTTCTACTTTTATATAAATAATAAAAAGATTATTAAAAAAAATATTGTTATTTCAGCAGTCTGTAAGCTTATTTCCTGTATAATATATATAAGAAAGAGAGAATATTAACTTCTCTTTAAAAAAAACACAAGGACACTCAAATGGGCGTAGATACAAAAATGAAATTAACAAGTAATCCAAAAGTTGAAGAAGTAGCTGAATTTTTAAAACAACAATCAAATATTTTTGAAGTTGAAATTACAAATTATAAGGCTGCTGAAGACTGTTCTTACACTAATAACGATGGCGAAGAAGTTCCTTATCATAATGAAGCAACTGGTTATATCATTTTTTCTTTTGAAAAAGATGGTGAAATTGAACAAAGACAACTTTTCTTCCTTGAAAATTATACTGATAAATCAGAAAATTCTAGCGATTTACCATTTACACCAGAACATTATTTTTATGGTTCTGTTGGTATGTGGGGTTCTTCTGTTGAAATTATGTCTTTACTAGCTACACAGTTTGGTGGATTTGTAATTCCTAATGATTGTGCAGATGAAGGCAAAGAAGACTTCTTTATCCCTTTTAACACACCAACTAACACTGTTATTAAAAGTGTTGCACTAGATTTTTTTAATGAACTTGGTGATAGCATTACAATCACTGAAAAAATTCGCCTTTTCAAAATGATTGAAGACAATAAAATGGCTGTTGCAAATTTACTTGCATCAGTTTAATAATTAAAATAAACAAAAAAAAGGTTACATTGCGCAAGTAATTAAAAAAATAGCATATATTTCAGATGATAAAGTCTCGTTTGATAATAAAAAAGATTGTATTAAATATGAATTATTTATCGAAACTAATTTAAAAGAAATCAAAGATAAGTTTAATAAATTTTTAAGTAAAAAGAAAAATTATTGGCAAGGACGATTAGAAAATTTAATCGTTTCAGAAATCTCTATTTCAGAAGATTTTAAAGTTTTAATTACTTTAAAAAATAGTTATGGAATAGAGCCTTATGAAGATTTAAATCAAATTTAACTATATTATTTATACCTAATGGTGCTAATTCCTGAAATTCTCTTAGAAAGTTTATGGTTAGCACTTTATATAAAGATTTTTTATATTGTAATTTAAGTGAAAATGATTGGGATAAAGTGTCTGCATAAGATACTTTATTTTCAGTAAGTCATTTTCTATATAATCATAAGATAAATATTTTGGATATTTATCTTATGATGCGTAATATTTATAAATTACCGAAATAATTATATAATTCTTGTTTATTTATTTTTACATTTTCTTTCTTGTATATATTGTTTTCTAATTTATATAAAATATCCGTTACTATTTTATTGTTATTATAAGGTAGTAATAATTCATATAATTCTTTATCTGTTTTAGCTTTTTTTATTAAATTTAATATATCAGCATTTGTGCTTTTTTTTATTTTACCTGTATTAAAAGTATTCATTTTTGTAGAAGAAAAATATCCTAATAAAAAACTAATTATTGCAATAATAATATATACATAGCTATTCTTAAGTATTTCTACGTTTTTTTCATTCTCTGGTATCTTATTTATCTTTTCTCCTATATCTTTAATATTAGATATATCTTTTTTTGATAAACTTTTTTTAATATTATTATTTGATATGCTATTAATATTATTAACTTTTATTTTTATCGGTTCTGTTTTTATTATCTTTATTTTTTTATTATCTTTATTGAAATATTTTAAAGAAATACTTGGTATTATAAAATTATTATTACCTATTATTGCTATTTTTTGTAAAAATGTTTCATTCTTTATTGTCGGTTCATCTTCATAAATAGTTGCATTTTTTATTTTTAATTCAAATTTATCTATATCTTCTAAATTTCCTATTCCTTTTATTTGTATAGTTAAATTTATAGGATTACCTAAATCTACCTTTTTTTTATCTGTAAATGATTTTATTATCAAATTTTTACCTATAATATTTATTTGACCTGGTATTTCTTTTACATTTAATTTTAAACTATTTGAAAATACTTTTTTCCACTTAAATTGACCACGACCTAACATTGCGAACATCGAATCGTAATCATTTCCTCTGTCTAATATACCTATTTGCATAACTATGTTATTTAATTCTAAAATACCATTTTTATTCGGTGTTATTTCATAAAATATTTCATTAACAGTATAACCATGTTCGCTATAAGCTTTTGATTTATTCGATAGTTCTTTTAAACTTAAATTATTAAAAGTTGGTGGTATTAAGTTTATTTTATCTATATTTAAATTTTCTTTTACCTTTGCAGTTACTTTTAATATAGTTGTCTCACCCATATAAATTTCATTATCTTTTAATTCCATTTTTAATATATAATTATCATTATTAGAACTAACTTGTGGTATAGATAATTTTATAGGAGTTTTTTTTGTTTTATATTCTTTCCCATCTATTTTCACAACGTATTCTGGTAATACTATATCTTTTTCTGCTATAAATGAAAACCTTTTACTAATTTCACGTTTTCTTACACCATTTATAATACTGGTAGAACTCGAAGTACCATTTTGTAAAACTTCACTACCCCCTATATAATCTATTTCTGGAAAATCAATGTTTTCACCATTAGCTATAATTTCAAATTTCACAACTTCACCTTTATATATCTCACCATTTAATAATTTTATATTAACATTAGCTGCATTTAATGTTATATTTAATAACATTGTAATTAATATTAAATATATATATTTTTTAAACATTTTCATTCCTTTTTATATTGACTGTTTTATTTATACTATCTATTTGTTTATTATCTAATAATTCAATATTATTAGTTATATTTGTATCCAATAAACTAAATAACAAAGCTATTATTAAAAAGTATTTTTTACCATTTATTTTCAACATTATCTATCCTTGAATTTGATATAGGTAGCATCAATGTATTGATACGTTTTGAATTTAATCTTTTTTCTAATTTTCTTTCTTCAAAATCTGTCATATATTTACTTTGCTTTTTCTTATCTTTGTCAGACTTATTCTTTTGGTCTTTATTTTGCTTTTTCTTATCTTTGTCAGACTTATTCTTTTGGTCTTTATTTTGCTTTTTCTTATCTTTGTCAGACTTATTCTTTTGGTCTTTATTTTGCTTTTTCTTATCTTTGTCAGACTTATTCTTTTGGTCTTTATTTTGCTTTTTCTTATCTTTGTCAGACTTATTCTTTTG
>Ga0256827_10000985_pt1 | contig 18002 bp, 12 predicted proteins | sample CV84metaG_FD_185977 | JGI IMG/M metagenome (GOLD analysis project Ga0256827, IMG submission 185977) | Hydrothermal vent microbial communities from East Pacific Rise, Pacific Ocean - CV84 | ecosystem: Environmental > Aquatic > Marine > Hydrothermal vents | place: Pacific Ocean: East Pacific Rise... | reverse complement strand
AGAAAAGCTGTCGAACAAATATTAAAAAGTAAAGGTGCTTTAGGCTCTGGCAGACTTGACATAGATAATGGATGTGGACTTTCACGTACAGCTAAATTAACAGCAAAACTTTTGGCAGGTATGTATGACAATGCCTATGCTCGTTATGGCAAAAGATGGATGACAACACTCTCCATAGCAGGAGTTGACGGTACCATCAGAAGGCGTTTTAGAGGTACTGTTGTACGTAACAGAGCTTGGATGAAAACGGGTACTTTAAAACGTGTTAAAAATATTGGTGGATATGTTAAAAATAGAAAAGGTCAACTCTATACGGTCGTTATATTAGTCAATTCGAAAGCTGGTAACTGGAAAGCTTCACAACTACAAAATAATATTATAAAATGGTTGGTGACATATAAGGGTAGGGCTACAAAAAAATATACAAAAGAGATTACAAAAAAACTTGTAGAAAAAGTTGAAAAGCATGTTAAAAAGAAAACTGTTGTACCTCAAAAACAGATAGATAAGAAGAAAGAAAATAAAAAAAAGCTAGAAAATAAGGTAAGTCAAGAGAGTGTATCTACTCCATTATCAGATACTTACTATATTCAGACAGGTTCATTTTCAAAAAAGCCAAGTTCCGAATATCTTGCTAAAATTAAAAAGCTAGGATTATCTTACAATACTAAATTCAAAGGCAATTACAAAGTTTTTGTAGGTCCATTCAACATAGAATCAAAAGCAAGAGCTTCACTAGAAAAAGTAAGAATGCACATTAACAAAGGTGCATTTTTAGTACACAATCAAAGTTTTAGCATGAGTGAAAGCAGAGAGACACTTTATTAAAATGCCATTACTCTTTCAATCAACCAAAAAGATGCAAAAGAGCCAGCAGACCATGCAATAGATTGTCTAATTGTTTTCTCTTTTAATGGTAATAAAATATAGAAAAATTTTAAAATTAAAAATGCAGAGACTATAAAAAGAATTTGTCCCAATTCAATTCCTATATTAAATGCAAGCAATGCAGCAGGTATCTCTTCCCTTGGCAGTCCTATACTAGTTAATGCACTAGCAAAACCAAGACCATGTAGAAGACCAAAAAAGAATACAACTATTGGCAGGTTTGTTTTGTCTTTTTTGCTACTTCTTAATACTTCACGATATAAAATAATGATGCTTGCAGCAATCATTGCTTCAACAAAAGGAATTGGAACATTTACAATACCAAAAATACCCATTCCTAGAGTTACTGAGTGTGCTAAAGTAAAAGCAGTTACAGATGTAAATAATTCTTTAGCTGTGCTAGATAAAAAAAGCAGTGCAAGTACAAATAATAGATGATCATATCCTGTTAAAATATGAAAAATGCCAAGTGAGAGATATTTTAGAAATACCTCTAATCTTGATACCAATGTTCCAATCTGAACAAAAGGATGAATGGCACGTATGAGATCTTGCTGTATATTTTCTCCATCTACATAGCGAAATAGTACACCTTTGTCTGATCTAATTAATCCTTCAATCCAAATTTTTTCACCAACTAAACTATTACTACATTGAAGATGATAATGCGTAATAATAAAACCATTTTCTACGATTATATCTTTCTCATTATGTAGTAAACACAGTGCAGGATAATTGATATCAAGCTCTTCAGCTTTTAAATCTTTAAGTGGTTTTTTATAAATAATTTTAAAAATATTATTTTCTTTTTTTTCAATATTGAGATATGAAAGTCCTGTTTGATGAGCAAATATCAGAGTAGTGAATAAAAGAAAAAATAGTATTACATAGATTACAATTTTCATTCTACCTTCTTGTAGTAATCACGTACTATTTTTTTTATTGATTCTTGTTGTGATTTTTCTCTACATTCTGTAAGAAAATCTTGATATACACGCTCTTCAACTTCATCAAATATAATAGGTTTTCCTCCACTTTTTTGTACAATATAAACAATATGAAAGCCTTTGGAAGAGCGTACTGGTCCAAGCCATCTCATTTCAGGCATTCTTGATATTTCTCGTGTAAAATAGTCTCCAAACTGTTTTGAAATATTTTTTATTGTTATAGAACCTATCTCATTTCCTCCCTTAAAAGTATCTCCATAGTTTATTGCATTTTTAGGAGAGATATGATTTTTCTTAACTATTTCTGCTAACTCTTTTAATCCTTTTTTATGTTCAATAGAAGCAAAAATATGGAAAAAATGTATTTTTTTTGTAATGCTGTAGCGATTAATATGTTTTTTATAATATTGATAAAGTGTAGTTTCATCTGGTTCGGAGCATAAGTTGGATGAATTAATAATATATTTAATCTTAGTCAATAAATATTTTCGTATTTTATTATCTCTACGTTCAAGATGTAGGGCAAGTGCCTCTTCTATCATTATCTCTTCATTATAATACTTATCTATCAAAAGGGCCAACTCTTTTTGTGTTGGATTACGTTGCCACTTTGTGATAAAAATATTTTTAAGATGTTCTTGTATAGAGGAATTAATGATTATTTCTGTTTTTAAAGGTTGATTCTGATTTGGATTAGTTGAAAAACTATAAAATATATATATTGCTATTCCAGATAATAAAAACTGAATATATGGTTCTGCAATTAATTTAATTGCTTTTTTTTTCATACTCATTTGAAGAAATGCTTATAGTGAAAATAGATACGAAAACTACTTTCCTCTGTACCATTTACACTTTGATCGTAAGCAATACCAAAATTTAGATGATCTTTGTCATATACTAAACCACCAAGGCCAGCATCACAAGAGAAATTCATTTGATGGCTTAAGCCATTGTAGTATGGTGAAAATGAAGCATAAGGTCTCCAAACACGTGTGTAATACTGTTTATTTGCCATGCCATAATAGAAAGTAGTACCCAATGTATAATATGTCTCAGGTAATACCTGTATATTTTTATTATACAATAAATCATCAACTATGCCATGCGAACCTTTTTTTTCACTGTAGTTACCATACTCAGCAAAAAGAGACCATGCTATGTCAGGGTATCCACTACGTATTTGATGATACCACTCTAGACCTGCACGATAACCTTTACCGAGGAAATAATCATCTTGTGAATGAAAGTGTTGTCCAGAAAGTATTAATGAGAGTGTGGTAGATGGTAAATACTGAAAAGTTGTTTTTAGTTTAAGTTCATCTTTTTTACCTCCTAAGAGTAGATAAGTAGTTTCATCTGAGATAAGACCAGTACCATACTCTGCTTCTATAGAAAATCGACTAATAATATCATAATGTAGTTTTGCCTGAAAAAAACCATATGTTTTCATTGCTGATCGTATTCCAGCCTCAAAACTAAATGTTCCACGCATAAAACGTTTTTGTACTCCCATTAGAAAAAGAGTTTCATTTTTAGGTACAGTTTTTAAAATTTTTGATTCACGTATTGTATTTTGTACGGTTGCTACACGGCTAAAAAGACTCCATGCATCTCTTAAATAGTAACGACCTGATATATCAAGATATTTCCTATCTAATTCTGTTCTTCGATGTATCCCACCTTTTACATGAAATAGATTAGCATACTTTTCATCTAAATCACGCATCTGTTGATATAGAAGGTAGTCTCTTTTATTCTCCTCTAAACCTTTAAATGCAAGTGTTTGAGCAAGTGCAATATTTCCTGTTCTTACTGCTGCAGTAACCCTGTCACGAATCGGCAAAATAGTATAATATCGGTACAGAATACTTTGTTGGGTTGTACGTGCATCTTCAAATAGTGAAATATTTAACTGCATCCATGGTTCAATCTCTTTTAGTTTTCCTGCTAAATATCTTGCTCTCTCTTGTGCATTATGTCTAAGTGTCTGGAAAATTGCAATTTCAGTATATGTTTTAGAACTCAAGATAGGTTTAGCTTTTTTTAATGCTATTTCAAACTTATCTACAGGCAAAAAATACATAGCAGATTTAAGATAATTTTCTATAAAAGTAGCATTAGACATGAGGGAATGATTTTTTCTCTGTTTAGCATCAAGTATATTATATATCTCTTCCATTGTCATCATAAATGCACCGGTCTCTTCACGTGCTTGCATTAAATAGGCATACATAAATTTAAGATCAATATTTTTATTATCCTTTTGCATTAAATGTTTTACATACTCCATTGCTCTGTCAGTTCTTTGCAAAGCAAAATTACCAACTGCCATAGGTAGCTGTAAGGCATGAGCAATTTTAGCTCTCTCTTCTATGCTGCCAATCATTACTTTGAGTGGTACCATTTGCTTATGATCAATATAAGACCATAGAATGGCTGCTTCAATATCTGCTGAAGATGGGTCAAGATGTAACGCATGTTTAAATGCTTCTATGGATTTGGTGTACTCTTTTTGTGCAGAATATGCTTGTCCAAGCATTAGCCAGATATAAACATCAGATTTTAAATCTTTTCCAATAGTTGTTCCAAAATTTTTTTGAATTGTTTTAATGAGTTTACTGTACTGTTTCTCCCTAAACAATATATCTAAATAATTTATATAAAAATATTTTTTATTATATCTAAGATAGGCATCATAAGAAATTTTAGCAATAAGTTCACTATCTTTGTCTTTAAAATAGAACAAAATACGTTCATAATCTTGTGGTTGAGCTTTTCCACTTTCATACAGTTTTTTTGATGCAATAGCAGCTGTTTTAAAATTTTGAAGATACCATCCCATATCACTCATCCATCGGTAGTAAGAATTACTATTCTCTCCTAAAGTTTCAACTTTTACTTTTTGCATTGCATCATAGGCAGATTGTATATCTTTTTTTGCTAAATAATAGTCTCCTATGATTTTAGCAGTATATATATCATAATGTTTTAATAATTCAAGTCTATGCATAAGATTTAGAGCAGATTTTTCTTCATCTATCTCCATATATATTTTTAAAGCTTTTACTAAAAGTATTTCACTATTTTTACTTTTATATGAAAGATTTTCAAGAATTTTGGCTGCTTTTTCTGGTGAACCTGTTTTATCGTAAATATCAACTAGCTGATTAATATTTTTTTCACTTGGATTAGATAAAGTAATCTCTTCAAGTATAGGTGCAGCTGTTTCATACTGATATGCTGCAAGCGAGTAGTTAAGTATTTTTTTTCTTAGTTTTAAATCATGTGTTTGCTTATAGATAAATTTATAGTGAAGTATGGCTTCATTAGGTTTATCAATCCATTGTGAGACTTCTGCCATTTTTTGATGCCAATAGAGAGAATTTGGGAAATATTTAAGAGCTTTAGTTCCTACTTTATAGGCATTTTTAAGATCTGATGAATAGGTAAAAACTTGAAACATAAGACGAAGTTTTTCATCTTCTTCTTTTGTTTCTTTATTTAATGTGCTATTTTTATCTAAAGGTATATGAGTTGAAGTATCAGCTATTTTGTCTATAGCAACTATTTTAAATGTAAGAGCAATTATTAGAATAAATAGACGCATTATTTTTCTCTCTCCATCATCTTTAATGTGAGTACTCTTGCAGCTTCAAGTTCACCCATAGATAAATATAGTTTAATAAGCTTTTGCATCATCTTTTCATCGTTTATATAGTTGCTTTCATATTTGTGTGCTAAAGCAATGGCTTTATGATTAAGTTTACCGCTTGAGAGTGCTAAAATAGCTTTAAGTAAATATTCTTTTTTTCGTTCATAGCTGTTACTATTTTGGTAGAGTAGCATATATAAATCGGATGATTCTACAAATCTACCTGCAGCTCTCCTAGTCTCTGCAAGTATATTACGATATGAAGGATCTATTTTAACCAATTTGTCAAGTATCTCTATAGACTTTATGTAATCACCCTCTTGGCTATAAAGTGTCCAAGCAGCTACAAGCCATTTTTTTGTAGTTTTTCCATCATATTGACTTAATTTTTCTGCACAAGCTATGCGTTTATTACGATTTTCAGGCTGTATCATCATATAGATACACTGCTCAAGATCATTTGGATCATTTGAATCAGATAATGACTCTATAAAAGTAAGTGCTATACTGTTTTGTGAAAATTTGATTGCCCTACGATACCAAACTAATGCATCTTTTTTTTCAAAGAGATGTTTCTCTGCAACTCTTGTTATGATTTTAGAGAGTAATTTTTTCTTTTTTACAGTATAAATCGAACTATTGCTATATGTAATTTGCGTTTCAATTAATCTATATTCAAGTTTTTCCAACTTTTTTGCAATAGAAGTATCATTACTTTTTCTAAGTACTTGTAGTAGTTTTTCTGAGAGATCAAGGTTACCTCTCTCTAAACTTACTTTAGCTGCGGCAAACATTAGTTGTGTATTGTCTGGATCTAATCTTAGCATATTTTCAAGATAGACACCTGTTAACTCATAATTACTTTTTTCTGAAAGTACCTGCTTCTGTAGCATTTTTTCTGGATATATAACATAGAGTACAAAAGCAAAAATAAAGAAAATAAAGAAAATTTCTCTATTTGTGGCTACATCTTTAGGTTTTTTATAAAGGTTTATATCTTCATCATTGGCAGGTGATTGTGACATTTGCATCCTTTTGACTACTATAGGTGAATGATATAATATTATCTTTGACTGACTTTGTATCTGCAGATGGTTGTACATTGATACTGCACTCTTTTGTCAACTTAATACGCATTTGTAAAGGAATATGAGAATGTAAAGTAATAAGAGTTTCATTATTATCTTTATTATAATTTTTAATTTTTCCATTTGCATCTACAAGATAACTAAATTCTTTTTTGCGTTTATTCAATTGAAAATATTGATATTCACCCGTACCTAAATGTATATATCGGCTTTTAAGATATGTTTTCTCTCCAACAATATCTACTGAAGAATTAAAATCTACATAATATTCTTTTGGAATACGAAGTGTTTTAAGAGAGCGTGTACCACTTACTACCCATCTGTTAGCATCTTTTGCCATAGCTATATCATAATAGTCCATAACTTTTGGAATATATTCAGAGGTATATATGGGCATTACATCCTGAGAAATTGCCCAGTCATAGACTGAGTGAAGTGCTTTTAGTGAAGCTCTTTTAGAACCTGAGTAGAGATGGTAATATACATCTATAGGTTTAAAACGTCTTGGCTTGTTAGTTAGCTTAAAAGTTTGAATAACCTTTTTAAAGCCCCAGAAAGGTCCTAGCCAGTCATTTGTATAAACATTTTCATTTTGTGCACCTGTAAAGATTTGGTAGTAGTTACCACGCTTTATTCCTAAGGGTGCTATCAAACTAAGCCAAGGATTACTACTGGTAATCATTGTATCTCCACCATTAATTTGTAAAAAATTATTTTTATAGATATACGAGAGGGTTGATTTTAGTGGTAAACAGTCACCACTCCAAAATAGCATGTGACTATTTTTTCTTTTTGGTTCAAGTTTAGTATTTATATAATTGAGAGAACCATTTATTTCTCTGTTTACTGAAAAGTTATAATTTTTAACTTTTAGTCGATAATTTGGATTAAGATTGTCATTTATAACTTTTCCCCAATAAAAAGGATGAGTATAGGTATGCGTAGCAGCTTCAATATTTGGTAAAGCAAAAATTTTCTTAGAAATATTTTCTAATTGAGTGCTAAGTTTTGGGTAGAGACCATAAGGTGCTGTTTCTCCCTCAATAATAGATACAGAAATAGGTATTGCATATTGTGAAAAAATCTTTTCATAAAGTACTTCACCAGAAAAAAGTTCAGGATTCCACTCTGCACGATTCATAATTCCATCACCATCAATATGAGAAAAAAGTAACCGTTTACCATTTTCTGTTGTTACATCTGGTATTGGAATTTGTTCTAACTTTAGTGTATCTCTCAGTAATTTAAAAGGATTTGCAATCCATAGATCTTGCTTTTTAATATTGGTCATTATGGTACCGTTAAATGCATAACCACCCCATGGTGTAATTGCTGCAAGAGTACTCTGTTTTTTACCATACCTAACTTGACAAAGAGATTTACTATTTTTACAATTATAAAGTTGTGTATCAGATGGAATAAATGGATCAATTTCAAATCCCATATAAGATTTATTATAAGTTAGTCTTCCCAGCTGTTTTGTTTGTAACTCATGTGTGTTTATTCCCAATAATTTAAATATTGTTTTATGTATATCTTTTTCAATAGAGTCTAATATTAATAGTTTGATGTCACTAGAATAAAGACTTTTTATCTGTTTTGTAAAATGTTTAGGTTGTTTAACTGTGTAAGTACCAGTAAGCCAAATAACTGCAGCAGCATAACGTTCCTTATCATTTAAATTATATTTCCATGTACTAATAGGTTTAAGTACGGGTATATAACCCATATACTCTAAAGGCATTGAAAGTTGATGAAATGCAGTTGAGTAAACTTTATCATCATTTTCTGTTCCATCAAATTCTGTATCATCATAAAATAGCAGAACTTCTCGTTTTACTGCATTTTTACTGCTATAGCCAAAACGCATTAGGTCACGGTCTCCAATATATGGAATGGCACCAATCTCCTCTATGGAAGTAATAGTTTTTTTAATCTTTTTTTTCTCTGAAAAAGGAAGATAATCTACTACTATGGTTGGAATTTTATAAGAGTCAAGTTTTTTAATCTGCCCCATTAACCATTTTCTATCTTCTTTGGAAACTTTACTATATGCTAATTTTTCACCTGATATACCCCAAAAAAGAGACTCTATTACTACAGCTTCTACTATATTGTGTATATCATTGATTACTTCAAAACCACGATTTAGGATTAGCTTACTATTAGGATAGTGTTGATGAAACGTTTTGATTAGTGTAATAAGACCTTGTCTCATACGCTCTTTCTCTTTTTCTGTCTTTGCTACAATTTGATATGAGTCTAGGGTATCCCAAAAGAAATTTTTAAACCCTCTTTTTATGAGAGGGTCAATAACATTTTTAAATAAAAATTTATGATACTCTTTATTGCCAATATCAATAACATTGGAATTCCATGCTTTGTTTTTTCCTATAGACCATTTTTTAGAAATTTCTGAAAATGATGATTGTCCTTTTTCTGCTTCTCCTATACTCACATAAGCATATAAATTCTTTTTATAAAGTTTAAAACCATGTGCTGCTGTATCAATATGCTCTGGCTGTACAATTATGTAATCATGTATGCCTACAAGACTCCATGAAATATCATTACCATAGTAAACCATAGCACTTTTTTTATCTAGTGAAGAGGCAGAAAGATTAAGTGTATTAAAAAGAAGAAATATAATAATACATAATTTACTATAACATAAATGTTTCATATTCTAACTCCCTAAATTCATGTCTAAGTACAAAAAGACTTATAATAAAAATAATCAATAATGATACAGTATATCCATATCCAAACATGGATGGTCCCATATATATTGAAATAAATGTTAAAATACCATTAAAAAAGAAGAAAGCAATTGATAGGTACATCGCTTTTATACGCTTATCAATATAATATAGCAATGCCATTACAGACATAAAACCTAACTGAAGTTGGGCACCTATTGTTAGAACATAAAAGAGTCCAAGATAGAGCTGTGGAATATTTAAACTATGAAAAATTGATTGTGCTGCAGCAAATAAAATAATATTCATTATGCCTTGTATTACTAGCACTTCACGTATGGAGTGCCTAACAATATCTATCATTTCACCATGATAACGATCTATCATTTTAAGTGTGGAACCTTCTCGTATGGCACTATAAAAGAGATCATATTTTTCAGCAAAATCTGCTTCCAAACGGTAGAAGAAAATTGCCATCCCCGGTAATATAGAAAGGTAAGCAATAAAAATTGGAAGATCATATACTACAGATGCATGAAGTTTTCCTATTACTTCATATCCAGTAAGAGGATGATACCAGAAAATAAATTTATCTACCCATACACCAAGATTGTAAAAAAGACCTGCAAAACCAAGGCTCCAGTAAAAATTTTTATGATCAAAAAAACGAAAACTTATTAAACGATCAGACTCATAACTTTTTGTAATCATTGTCATCATAGAAATTAATAGAATAGAGTTTCCAAGAAAAAAGATTAAAATTAGTTTTTCAAGTGTATCCCCATAAAATACTGAAAGAAGAACAATACTTCCATAAGATACGAAAAAAGCTATAATAATAGAGTGATAGTATTTCAAACTAGCAGCTAATATATTTGAAACCCATACAGCAGAAAGTACTAAAAATGTAGAGAGTATTCCAATAAGAAAAACATTGCTTTGGTTAGGAAATACGAAAAAAAGAAAAGGAAGTATCACAACAAAACCAAGTATCCATACAACTAGTAAGGCTCCATAGTAGGCAGGAAGAAGTTCATCTTCTCTTCCTGCAAAAATTTCATCGGCAACATACCTAGTAAAAGGAAGTTGAATCATTCCTGTAATAATCATGCTTGATGCAAGGGCTATTGCATAGGTGATGACAATTTGAAACTGTACTACACTTCCACCATTTTCCATGGTAGCAATATTTACAAAACCAACAAAGAGAATAGCAATAATAGATATTACCCATGGTCCAGAACTTAAAAGTGCTGAATAGCCATAGACTTTAGCAATTGAAAAGAGTCTATCTTTATTTAATATTTTTCTTAGTTCAAACCCAATTCCTGCCATTTAAGAAACCTCCTTATAGATTGCTCTGTAACGCTCAAGAAATGCATCTTCTCTGTAATAGCGATTGACTCGTGCAAGAGCAACTTTTTGTGACTTAGCCCATGTCTCTTCATCTTTTAGAAGAGTAATATAAGCAGCAGCAAGTGCAGTAGGGTCAGCAATTTGTGTTACAATTCCTGCATGCCCAAGTGCAATATCTTCTTCATTTAAACCACCATATATCAAATCTCTACAACTACCCACATCTGTAGCAACACAAGGTACACCTGCTGCAAAGCCTTCTAAAATAGTTAATGGCATTCCTTCACTTACTGAAGTGAGGGTCAAAAGTCCAGTTAAAGGCAAAATGTCTTTAATGTTTTGAAAGCCTTTGAAAAAGAAGTTTTTTTCAAGCTTTAATGTCTCAACCATATTTTGACACTCTTCAACATAGAGAGCATCCTCATCGGTTGGTCCAACCACCCATGCCTCAACATCTTCCATCTCATTAACTACAATACGCATTGCACGAATAAAAGTTTTTATATCTTTAATAGATACAACTCGTCCTAAAAGTGTAATAACATGAGGTACTTTTTTACTTCTTTGTGGTAAACATTGACTTAACCCATCTACATCAACACCATTAGGGATAACTTCTGTTTTATGCTTATCTGCTCCAAAACGAATCTGTATCTCTCTAGCACCAGAGAAGAGAGAGTATATTTTTTCAGCTCTATGGTAACTAAGCATACCAATTTGCATAAAAAACTCTACCCACATTTTTTTAATGTAGTTAAACTCTTCAGGTTGTTTAAGTAGTGCAGGTTTTTGAAACTTAACCCAATCGGCAGATAGCATATCTATTTTACGCTCCCTTGTGTATATTCCATGTTCTGTAAGTAAAAATGGTTTACCTGTATTGTATGAAGCTAGTGAAGCAAGAAAGCCTGCATACCCTGTAGAAGGACTATGGACTATTTTAAATGGAGGAAGTTTTTCAACAATTTTAGCAAGAATCCAAATGGGCATATGAATACTACGTACAGTCCAGAAGTAGTCGATAAATGGTACATCAGGACAGTTTTCTTGATATTTTTTTCGAATAAATTCCCAAGATTGTTCACTATGCAAAAAATGCTCATGGGTTATCTCTTTAGTTAGAAAACTAATATCGCGTATTTGATCAGGTATATCTTTACCTCCATTACGAAACCATTTATAAAGAGATTCTATAGCTTCAAAAGAGTCACTATCTTTTACTGTTTTTCCTATCACACTTTTATCGTCACCAAAAAGAAAGAATGATTCTAAATATACAAGGTTTTCTGGAAGTTCATACCTTATATCACCATACTCTTCAGGCAGTGAACCTAAAAAAACTAAACCAAAATTAAGTTCAGGTAATCCTCTAATAAGTTGATGTATCCATGATGAGACTCCCCCTTTAACATAAGGGTATGTTCCCTCTCCTATAAGTAATATGTCAATATTGCAATTTTCTTTTCTCATTATGTCACCTTTTTATGCCATAGCTCAATAACAGGATTGAGAAGTTGATCGCTACGTAGCCAATCGGCATCTGCAAGTAATTTAGCAACTTTATCATAGGATTTTTCTATAAAATATAGTTCTGCAAGATATGGTACTGCTCTTTTGTCATGAGTAACAATAACTTCAAGATACTTTTTAGCTCGTACATATTCTTTAGTTAGAAGACAACATCTTCCTAAAATAAAATAGAGATCATTATCTTCTGTGTAAAAAGTAAGTGCTTTTGATGCATATCGATCTACTTCTCTAGCAATAAACAACTTAAGTTCTTCATCTGCCAATTCAAAATAGACAACCTCCCAATATAGCAAAGCAAGTTCTTTTGCAAGTTTTGCCTCTTCTTTCTCATTTGTACTACTTCTATACATTTGCATTGTCTGGTGAATACGGTTATTAATATTTCGTTCAAGATTATCTATAATAGCAAAACTATAGAGTCGAATCTCATCATCACGGCTAGAGAGAGCCCCTTTTATTAAGTGAATATCACGTTTTTGAATGTTGTCCGATAAAGAGACAAGGGCTTTCATCTTCATAGATGTATCTAATTCATTATTTGTTAAAAGTTCTTTCATAGAGCCTTCACCAAAAATACGTTTTACTTTAATAAAATCACTACTGAATTCACTCATGTCAATATGGTGTACATTCTCTAAGCGTTTCTCATAGGTTACAATTCTGAGATAATATACTATCCAAAGTGTTAAAATAACTCCTACAATAGGTATAGCAAGATTAAAAAGTAGAAAAAATAGGAAAATTTTCCAAAAATTATCTTTATATCTTTTTTTTAAAACATATGTTGCAAAGATAGCAATAATAGTTGACATAACACTGATAACAGCATAGAAAGACCAAATAGAATGTGTAAGTGATTCAACAATATTCATTAGATTTCTTGGTAAATAAAAGATTGAATTAAATTCATTTTCAATAAAGGAAACAGTTCAATCATTACATGCTCATTTGATCGTAAATCATCTATTGGTTTACCAAGTCTATCTAAGAATCCTTCAACTGAAGAGATATCAGAAAATGGAAATAGTACAGCTACTACTTCAACTCCTGAGATTGTTACATGGTTAAGAACTTCTAACGTTCTCAAGTGACGTTTTACTAAATCAATATATATATGTACTGAAAGCATATCATCTGAACGAAAAAGCATAAGTGTTGTTTGTGTACCAAAGTTTTTGCTCATAATATGAAGACGATGTACTTCAAATCTAAAATCATTTTCAAACTCAGGTAGAAAATTTTGAATATCCTTTAAAATAGTGAGTTTATGTTCTTCTACAAATAAATAATTTGTTAAGATTGTTATTGAAATTAAAGTATCTTTATTGAAGGCAATGAATGGCATATCTTCAATAGCCAATATCCCCATAATACGTTCATTACTAATTGCAGGGATAACGGCAAGATAACGGCTAGTACTATTTTGATTTTTTTCTTCATTAAGATAGATAGGTGTTTTCTTTTCCATTGCATCTTTAAACATTGGATCTTTGGTATCAAATTTATTTACATTGTCAGATGCTGCCAACTGTTCGATTGTACCATTCTCATCAATATTAATGATTATAGCTTTTTTTACATTGAAATTTTTTTCAATCATTTGCATATATTTTTGAAAAAAAAGCTTTTTATTACTTTGTTTATAAAACTCTTCTTTAATTAAACGTATAGAGTTACGAATACTCATTGGTTTAACAATATAACTTTTTTCAATTTGATCATGTGAAATTTTTAAAGCATAAAATGCATCACTCAACTCATTTAGCTTCTGCTTGCTAAAGAGCATCTCTGTTCTGTGATCTGAGATAATACGACCCCAATAGTAGTGAAATTCCCCAAAAATTAATACCAATACCATTTGACCCAGAAATGCTTCATAATGAAATTCAGGATATGCAAATTTCATAACAATACCAATAATTGTTATGGCAAATAAACCACTTGATATACCATGAAAAAGAGTAATAATTGCTAATACTATTGTCATAGGCATAAGAGGATTTTTAAGCATACAAATATCTTCTGGATTGTTCCAAAAACCTATTCCAAGGTAAAGTGATATTACTACAATAGTTTCAATATATGGATAAGAAGAAATAGCTTCTCTTGCTTTAGATAATAACATTATAATTTACAAAAAATTATTGTTTATTATTTAATGAAAACATACTATCTATTAACTCTTGTGCTAAAACACCAACAGAGGTATTCCCCCAACTGCTATCGGAGCCAGTAGCACTCCATACAATTGCCCCAGTAGAAGTATTGACAAGTTTTAAATGTAAACTTACTGCAGGTTCCCCATCTATTCCAGTTTTGTATCTCCATTCACTAATACCACCGGTAAGTAAATATTTTATGCCATCATTTCTGGCATGTGTAAGTTTCTCTGAAAATTTCATATGAGATCTTGTAGTATTAATTCTACTTTTTATTTTATACCCTTTTGATAACAGAATACCTTCTGCAATATTGGCTGCACGCATGCCTGCATGAGGAGTATCTGTATAATTATCCATGCCATAAATAGCAATACTACTATTTGGATCTATGCGTGATAGTGTATAATTAGATGTTATTTGAGCATCATTACAGGCAGTAAGAAGTAGTATTGAAAATAGATATAAAAGAGATGATTTGAAAAAAGGTAAATGTAACATAATATAAGCCTATTTGAAAAATTTCACAAATAAAAAAGGCAACCGGTTATCTTATTATAAGACCCTTGGCTTTCCAATCCATTATTTAAAATGGCTTAGCTTTGCAATTAAATCTAGTGCTGTAATTATACATCTATTAATATTATTTTTTACTGAGTATTTAGAATGTTGTAACAATACCAAAACTTTGCTATAATATTTTGTAGAGGAGATAAAGTATGCTTGGGAAACTTATAGTTGCATCATTACTTACAGGTATTATAAGTGGTTTTTTTATTACCATTTATGAATTACTTATTGATTTCTTAACCCATATTATTTTTATGGGTGATCCTTTTAAAACTATTCCTACACTGCCATTTTGGTATCTTTATCTTGCACCAACTGTAGCCATATTCATTGTTAATTATTTTGTCACTAAAGATAAATATATTCGAGAGTATGGAGTTAATGAGATTGCTGAATCTATTAGTGAAAATAGAATGATATTAACTGTTAAAACACTTTTCTTAAAAATCATTACATCAGCACTCTCTATTTCCAGTGGTTTTGCTGTAGGAACTGAAGGTCCATCATCTGGTATAGGAGCAATGGTGGCTTATCAGATACATAAAGTTTTTAAGTTACCTACAATGCTCATAAAAATGATGATAAGTGTGGGAGCCAGTAGTGGTATTGCTGCCATATTTGTATCACCTATTACAGGTATGGCATTTGCCATTGAAAATATTGCTTATCAATTCATCAAACAGTATGTAGGTTACCTTATTTTAGGTTCAGTTATTGCTTTTTCTATCTCTGCAAAATTTTTAGACTCAATCTCTTTTCATAATTCATTAGGAAAGGTTATAGACTATCATTACATTGTGCCAGTGATACTATTTATTCCATTTATTACAGTATTTGTTTACTTTTATCTTTTTCTAAAAAAGAGGGTGTTATATTTAATAGATCTTGAGATTTTTAAAAATTTTCATACTTACAGAAACTTTGTTTTTTCACTCATTGGAGGTAGTACAGTTGGAACCATTCTACTCATAGAACCTCATGCTGCTTTTTCAGGAAAAGATATGGTAATACATTTGATTAATTATGAAAATCATATTCCAATTATGTTTATATTTATGATTATCATGCTCCGTATTATTGGTTCTACAGTTTCTATTTATGCCAATGCCGTAGGAGGAGTTTTCCTACCATTAATGAGTATTGGTGCGTTGGTAGGCTACGGCTATGGAGAGTTAATAACACAAATTCATCACTTACCTCTTGAACCTTTTTTCTTTGCTGCTGTTGGTGCAGCTGTATTTATGGGTGTACTGATGAAACTTCCATTAACAGCTGTAGTGCTTGCACTTGAAACAACCTTTGATTACAATGTAATGGTTGCTACAGGAATAAGTGTCGTAATGGTAAGTTATCTTTCAAATCTATATTTTGATATTAGGAAAAAGTATGTAACCAAGGCAGATAAGATTGTTGAGCAGTAGGCATAAATATTCTGTGGGAATTTCTTATAATCGTATGAAACGTAGTAACTGGTCATTTCAAGCATAAAAAATATCTTTAATATGACCTTCTAATTAATGAGAAATTGATTTATTGGTTCTTAAATCATCTTTTAGGGGAGGCTGTTTTGTATTAAATTTACCATGTTTATAAGCAATTTTATATGCAGAATTATCATAATGAACATCTATAAATGCAAAAAAGGATTATAACAAAATAACTTATGCAAATTTATAGAAAAATATTATTTTAATAAAATCTGGAACTTAAAACTTATTTTGAGTAAATTATGCTAAAATTGTTAATTACGACTTAACAAAAAAGGTAAAATATGTTAAATAATATAGTTAAACTTGAAAAAAGGATTTTAAATTCTTTAAAAAGTGAATATAGACGATATTTTTTTGATAGAGTTAATTTTAATTCTCAGATGATTGCTATTGTTGGTTCGAGAGGGGTAGGTAAGACTACTTTTTTACTTCAATATTTGAAGGACTTGAAATCAAAGTATGATGCACATAAATCACTTTATTTTTCTTATGACCATCCTATGAATGTTGATATTAAACTTTATATTTTAGCCGAAGAGTTTGCAAAGCTTGGTGGAAAGTATTTGCTTTTGGATGAAATTCATAAATATAAAAACTTTGCTCTTGATTTGAAAGCTATCTATGACTTTTACCCTGAGATGCAAGTTATATTTACAGGTTCTTGTGCAACGTCTATCTATAATTCTCAAGCAGATTTAAGCCGTAGAGCAGTGCTGTATCATATGAATGGTTTGTCGTACAGAGAATTCTTAGAACTTAAATTAAATAAAAAATTACCTATATTTTCACTTGAAGATATATGTACTAATTCTGTGATAATTGTTGATCAGCTTAGTAATGAGTTTATACCTTTAGAACATTTTTCTGAATATTTAAAATATGGATATTATCCATTCTATTTTTCAGATAAGGAAAATTACCTTAAACAGCTTATGGCAGTTGTCAATTTGACTATAGATGTAGATCTGGTCATGTTGGGTTACATTAAACCTGCGTTTGCAAATAAACTTAAAAAACTATTGAACGTTATTTGCTATTCAAAACCTTTTGAACTTAATGTAACAAAGGTGGCTACAAATATAGAAGTAAGTAGAAATACTATTTATGCTTATTTAGATCATTTAAAAAAGGGGGATTTATTAACTGTTGTAGCTAGCAATAAAAAAGGATTGACTGCACTTAGTAAGCCAGAGAAATTATATTTAAACAATACTAATCTCTCTTATATTCTTTGTGATGAGCCTGAAATAGGAACTATTAGAGAAGGTTTCTTCGCAAATCAGTTACAAGAACAACATACTCTCACTACAACAAAAAAAGGTGATTTTATAGTTAATGGAAAAGTAACATTTGAAATAGGTGGAGATGGTAAAGGCTTTAAGCAAATAAAAGATTTAGAAAATGCATTTATTGTACAAGATACAGATTCAACTGAAAATCCTTATAAAATACCCCTCTGGCTATTTGGTTTTTTGTATTAGCACTTTAATTTAGAAATGGTTATTTTTACACTAATCTGAATACTTCCTAAACAAGTTTAGGGTTCCTTTATAAAGGTTGGCAAACAAAAAAAAGAACAGATTTTCAAATCTTAAACCCAAGTTGGATATAATCTTTTAA